>Ga0138256_10000013_pt1 | contig 271084 bp, 254 predicted proteins | sample KNB2016incub_MG_FD_105486 | JGI IMG/M metagenome (GOLD analysis project Ga0138256, IMG submission 105486) | Active sludge microbial communities from wastewater in Klosterneuburg, Austria - KNB2014incub_MG | ecosystem: Engineered > WWTP > Activated sludge > Unclassified | place: Austria...
CGAAGGGCTCGAGGTCGGACGCGACTACCTGCTGACGGTGGCCAGCAAACGATTCAGATTCGCAACCCGCATAGTAAACCTCACGGAAAACCTAAGCGATGTGAACCTGGTCGGCCTGGAATAGAATAGCTGGCGTTCCAACGCTAAAATGACAAGCGGCTCGGAGTACACTTCCGAGCCGTTTTTTTAATTCGATAGCCAATTAATGAGACTTGGATCTTTCTTCGCTAAAGTGCGAGTCCTTACCAGAAATGCATCGTGAGAGGAAAGTTTTTGTTTTTAATGGAAGCTAGGTTCGAATGAACCTTTCTAATAGATGAACGGAAGAAAAGCGTGTAAGAGCACAGTGGCAAACATTTGATCACGGTGGGCATGCTGGAAGTCTATTCGAAATCTCCGAAATAGGTTGGGCCGCATCATCGAGAAACGATGCGGCCCTTTTTTGTTCCGATTTGTCAGAGCGATCATGGCTTTAATCCGCCGACATCCTCTTTGCCAAAATTCTCAAGATATTTGACGACATTGTCGATAAGCCATTTTGGGGTCGATGCTCCCGCCGTGACGCCGACCTTTTCGACGCCGATGAGATCGGCGGGGTTGATTTCGGCCTCTGTTTCAATGAGAAAGCTCTTTTCGCATTGCTCCTTGCATACACCGAGCAGTTTTACGCTATTCGACGAATGGCGTCCGCCGATAATATAGAACGCATCGACCATACCGGCTAAAGCACGGGCTGCTTCCTGGCGGTCTTTCGTCGCTGAGCATATCGTATTGATGATCTCGACAGTGTCGTCGGTGCGATCGCGAATTGCGTCCGCGGTATCGAAGAATGTTTTTACCTTTATTGTTGTTTGCGAAACGACTAAAGGATTTCGAAGGCGGGGCAGCGACGCGACCTCCGTTTCATCGCGAATAATAAAAGCGTGGTTCGGAGCATAGCCTTTGACACCGATCATTTCAGGATGTTCAGGGCTGCCAACCACGATCACGTGGCGATCCTGAGCGGCGGCACGGGCGGCAAGTTTTTGAACGCGTGTGACAAACGGACACGTTGCATCTACAACATTCGCCGCCTTTTCCTCCAGTTCTTTTTGAACTTCCGGTGTAACGCCGTGAGCGCGGATCACCGCAGTTTCGAGGCGGCCGATCTGGACGGGTTCGCTTATCGTTGTCACACCTTCGTGCGCAAGACGCTGCATTTCCTGCTCGTTATGGATGAGCGGCCCAAGGGCTCTGACGGTCTGGCCTTCTCCTATGGCTTTCTCGACCATCTCTACCGCACGTTCGACCCCGAAACAAAAACCGTATTCATTTGCCAGTAGTACTTGCATTATTGATAGACCTTGTCTAATTTACTCTATTACACCACGTAAACCAGCTCTCATTTTACCAAATGAACGAAGGAAACGAAATCACCTCGATGGAATGCAGGTTTTTGAATAGAGGCTATTTCGATAAGCTGTACGAAGCTTTCACGCTTGCATTTTCCGACTATGTGATCCCGTTTGCGCTTACGGAGGCCCAGTTTCGCAATCACATAAATCTCACCGCCGTGGATCTCGATCGTACCGTGGGGTGCTTTGTTGACGAACGCATCGTCGGATTCAGCCTCAACGGATTTGGCGAATGGGATGGACGCCGAACAGTTTATGATGCCGGAACCGGCGTTGTTCCTGATCAGCGTCGGCGAGGTTTGAGCGAATCGATGTTCAAAATGATGCTTGAGGATTTTGCGAAAGCGGGTCTTGAACAATGTCTCCTCGAGGTTATTACGACGAACACGGGGGCGATAAGCCTTTACGAAAAACTCGGCTTCCGTAAAACTCGCCGATTGGCTTTACTACAATGCGACGGCAAGCTCAGCGCTCCCTGCGACGAAAGACCGGATGTTGAGATCCGAGAGATCAAAGATCCGGATTGGGATCTACTCGGTTCATTCTGGGAGGGAAAGCCGTCATGGCAAAATTCAATCGATGCAATTGAGCGCAGCCGCGGCTTGAAGCTCATCCTCGGTGCTTTTGAGAGTGAGCAGTGTGTTGGCTACGCAGCTTTCTCTGCTAAATTTGGCCGGATCGCCCAGATGGCTGTAAGTAAGGAACATCGACGCCGAGGTGTCGGCACAGCCCTTCTTAAAGCGGTACAAAACGAGACGGCGGATGGATTTTCGATGCAGGTCATCAATATCGACACAGGTCTATCCGATGTAATGAACTTTTTTCTAAATCGCGGGTTTTACGAACGCCTCGATCAGCACGAGATGTTGAAGACGCTCTAGCGGACCGGATCGCGGAGGATGGCTTCGGATGCTGTTAACGCGATCGCGGCCGCAGCCGGATTTGAATCCCTTAGATTTGCGAGCTGTCTTAGTGCCTCACCGGTCCGCGACAGGAGTCGAACGAGGTCGCCTTCCTCAGCTTTTGTGCGGTCAACGAGTTCATCCCAGGCCATTCCGGCCGTCCATCGTTCGGCTGCGGCTGCCGCTGAATAGTTGATTTCTTCGGCGGGAACCACGCCGTTTCTCCATTCGACATTTGAGACCATAACGACGAGGCCCTCGAAATCACCGAGGATGTCGGTCATATTTCGGGTCGAACGCATTTCGCCGTAGCTGCGATCCGCATCGGACGCGACCGACGCCATTAGCCCCGCTGCCTCGGAAATCTTCAGGTCGTCAAAAATGCCTTCTTTCAGAGCTTCGCCTACGAGCAAGGGGCGGTCAATACGAAGGTCAGCGAGCCATTTGCCGCTCTCGGTAACGGTTTCCGCCTCATAATCCAAGTAGCCAAAATGGTCAAGTACCATCGCCCGCTGTTCGAAAGGCAGCCATATCCGGTCGCTGAGATCGTCGGCTCCGTCACGGTGTTTTGCGTTTGCACTCGCACGACGGCTTTCGCGAAAGGCGAAGCTTTTTTCGGCGATCTCACGAACCTGTTCAAAAGTGCCGAACGCATCAAGCAGGTTCAGGAGGCTCGTGTAAGTCGCCCTAAAGCGGCTTTCCAGCGGGTCGGGCGGAGCTTTTAGAAGCTCGGCGATCTTTTTTGGATTCTGGAATTGGCCGGGAGCCAGCACGACAAATCCGACATTATCTCTTCCGCGGCGTCCGGCACGTCCGGTCATTTGCTGTAATTCACTTGCGGTCAGCGAACGCCAGCCGTCGTTGCCGCGTGTGTCGGCATTAGTAATAACGACCGTTCTGGCAGGGAAATCGACGCCCGCAGCGACGGTCGATGTTGCGAACAGGGCATTTAGCAGGCCTGAGGACATCATCCGCTCTATCAGCAATTTCCACGAAGGAATATGCCCAGCGTGATGAGCCGCAACGCCCGCGTGAACAATGACTTTGCTGTGTTTGTGATCGTGGACCTCGGGAAAATCCGCGGCGAATTCATCAAATATCTTCTGCCGCATCGCCTGACGTTCAGGCTCTACCTTCTGGGACTTGTCTTGAGCCACCTCTGAAGCAGCTTCGTCGCACCGCCGGCGTGTCGGTAAAAAAACGATCGCCGGAAGGAGATTGAAACCGAGAAGGGCGGTTATCAGTTTTGAGGGAGCGATGTCGGCTTTGGCCTGATCCATTGCAAATAAGTATAGCCGAGATATCGGGAATTGCCTTTCGGCCACGCGAGGTTGATAATCGTAAACATCAATTGATCCAAAAATGTGAGGAAAACCAGATGATCGATCGTCGAGAGTTTTTGCAAATGTCCGCCTTGGCGGGTGCTTCCTTTTTCATTGGTTCGCGGACTTCGTTCGCCGCAGCGGCCCAGGTCGAGCTGGAAGAAGCAACTGTCGCTGGATTGCAGGCTGCGATGGCTTCGGGCCAGACGACCGCAAGAAAGATCACAGAAGGCTATCTCGCCCGTATCGCCGAGATCGATAAGAAACTGAATTCAATCATCGAATTGAATCCCGACGCCCTCGCGATCGCTGATCGGTGTGATGAGGAAAGGAAGTCAGGCAAACGCGTCGGCCCCTTGCATGGAATTCCGGGCCTGATAAAAGACAACATCGACACCGCCGACAAGATGAAGACGACCGCAGGCAGCCTCGCTCTCGTCGATGCGCCGACTCCAAGGCAGGATGCTTTCGTCGTAAAGCAGCTTCGCGAAGCGGGTGCGGTAATTCTCGGCAAGACGAACCTTTCGGAATGGGCGAATTTCCGATCTCTAAAGTCATCGAGCGGTTGGTCGGGCCGTGGTGGACAGACCCGAAATCCGTATATTTTAGATCGGAATCCGTGCGGCTCGTCATCAGGTTCGGGCTCTGCGATCGCCGCGAATCTGGCGGCGATCGCAGTAGGGACGGAGACGGACGGCTCGATCGTTTGTCCGTCGGCCACGTGTGGGCTCGTTGGGATAAAGCCAACGCTTGGACTGGTTTCGCGTTCGGGCATTATCCCGATCGCACATAGTCAGGACACGGCAGGGCCGATGACCCGAACCGTGGCAGACGCCGCAGCAATGCTGAACGTGCTCGTCGGAGCAGACCCGAATGACGAGCTCACAACCGCACGCGGAAAATGGGAACGTGCCGACTACACCGCCAGCCTAAAAAAAGACGGCCTCAAAGGAATGCGGATCGGCGTTGCGAGGCAGTATTTTGGCCGCAACGCGAAGGTCGACAAATTGATCGAGCCGCTTTTGCAGGTGCTGAAGAACGGCGGTGCTTCGCTGATCGACGTGACGTTCCCAAAACTCCAGGATTTCGGCGACGCAGAGTATGATGTCTTGTTGTATGAGTTCAAAGAGGATCTCAACAAGTACCTCGCAAAACGCGGCGGTGCAAACAGGTCGTTGAAAGATCTCATCGCGTTCAACGAAAAGAACGCCGACCGCGAAATGCCGTATTTTGGCCAGGAGATATTCCTGCAAGCTGAGGCAAAGGGCGGACTGAACGATAGTGCATACAAGATCGCCTTGCTGCAGAGCAAACTGATGACCCAGGAACAGGGAATCGATGCTGTAATGGACAAAGACAAACTCGATGCGATCGTCGCTCCGTCGGGCGGCGTTGCGTGGATGACCGATCTGGTAGGCGGTGATTGCGGCGTATTTGAGAGTTCGTCGCTCGCGGCAGTCGCGGGTTATCCAAATATTACGGTTCCAGCAGGTTTCATTCAGGGGCTTCCTGCGGGTATCTCATTCTTTGGCAAGGCCTTTACGGAGCACAAGCTGATCATGGCGGCCTATGCATTCGAGCAGGCGACAAAGGCCCGCAAACCGCCGAGATTTCTCGCTACCTACGCAGGGTAAGACGTTTGTGCAGCAGCATAAGCCCGTCAAGCAGCAGGTTTTCGTCGACGATATCGATCTGATCAGTGTTTTCGGCGATCATCCTGGCGAAACCGCCGGTCGCGATGACTTTTGCATTATTTGACGACTCAGCTTTGACCTGCTCGATCAGCGAGCTTGCCAAACCGAAATAACCGTAAACGACGCCCGACTGGATCGATCCGATCGTCGTGTTTTGGATCACCGATGATGGTTTTTCGATAACTACTTCGGGAAGTTTTGAGGTGTAGAGATTTAACGCCCTTGCCATCGTTGCCATTCCCGGCGCGATCAAGCCGCCTTTGAGTAAGCGGTTTTCGTCAACCGCATCGATCGTCAGAGCGGTGCCAAAACTGCAAACCACGCACGGCCCGACGTATTTTTCGACCGCAGAGAACACATTGACGAGGCGGTCCGTTCCCGCCGCGGAAAGCGGTTCGTATTTGATATCGAGGCCGAAGTCGAGATCGTTTGTTACGAACGAGGCTGTCACGCCAAATTCCGTTGATATCTGATCGCTCACCGAGCTGTTGATCTCGGGCACGACCGAGCAGACGATAGCATTGGTAACAGGGAATTTAGACGTGTCTAAGGATGCGGCTGAAATATCCAGAGCCGTGGGAAGGCTGAATTTGTGGACGAGGTTTTCGCCGTCGTAGATGCCGAACTTAATGTTCGTGTTTCCGATGTCAACGGCGAGGAGCATTTGTCAGAACCGCCTGCGTAAGCGGGCGGTGAGAGTTGAGCAGAAAATCAACGAGTCAAAAGTGAACGCCAGGCCGCCCGCTGACGCAGGCGGTTCTGACCTATCCTTGCAGCGGCAAGCCGTCATAGACGACGTTCCACCCATTTCGGCGGCTGGTTCTGAGGCTTTTGGTGAACCATTCGACGGCTGCTCCAGCGTCGTCGTAGATCTGGACAGCGGGGCGGTCTTCGCGTGGATCAACGCGGCAAATAGCTGCCCCGACTGAAGCCGTTTTAATGCATAAAAGAGCGATCATGTCGTTCTTTTGCATAACGGCAGTGCGAACCTCGACACCTCCGAATTCGTCGTCAAAATCGTCAAACTCCGCAAGTTCTTCGTCAAAATCGTCGAGGTCAAATTCCGCATCAAAATCAAATTCGTTACTCATATAGTGATCCTACACGTTACACTCTCCGGCCGCAAAACTCAATTCGTACTTCACCTCGGCAAAGTTTTTGACGATCAATTCCTCAGCGACCAGGTTTCCGGTCCTTCGATCGATAAGTTTTCGCCAGATCTCATTCTCACGAAAGTTCTTGCCGTCCTTGGTGAGAAATCGGTGATTTTTCTCGAATACGTGGAACGCATGCGGCGTTTCACGATCCGAATAGATAGCACCTTTCAGATGATCGTCGGTTATCCAGAGCTTTATCTGAAACGTCAATTCTGTCGGGTTGTAAAAACGCAGATCGATGTAGTTATAAAAAACGCCGGCTCCGCTGCCGAAGGGCAGTGTGCGATTTTCATCCGGAAAGGGATCAAAGCTGTGATGATGCCGCTCCACGATCTTAAGCGGCGTGTGCAAAGCCATCCAGTAGAGGAGATTCGCGAGCTGACACAACCCGCCGCCGACGCCGCGAACGACCTCGCCCTGCGAAAGCTGCATTCCCTCTACATAGCCCTTGTCCGCCGTCGCCTCGCCGAGCTGCCGCCAGAAAGAGAACGTTTCGCCCGGTTTGATCAGAATGCCGTCGATCGTCGGACACGCGACCTTTAGATTCTCAACCTTGTTCTGCTGTAACTCGGGATCGGAATTTCCCAGCCTACGCCTGAGCAAAGACTGATGCTTTTTGCAGGTGAACGGAAGTGTTTCCGCCCTAACCTCCGACGCAAAACGACGCACGGCAACATCCGACAGCCGCCGCGAAAAACGCTTCTGCCATATTCGCGTTCGGTAGATGATCGGATGAAGTTCGGAAAGTCGCATGTTTGGTTTTTAGCCAGTTGTCAGAAGTCAGAAGTCAGTTGTCAGTTGTGATTTATCGTTCCGACAACCGACAACCGACAACCGACAACCGACTACTGTCTTCTCAGTTTTTCAACATCACCGGCCTGGACGATCTTTAGGTCGCCTGCGGTTGTTCTTACTCTCAGGGCTCCGTTGTCTTCGAGGCCGTCGGTCGTGCCTTCGAGTGTTTCACCCGCGAGCGTTACGCGGACGTTTTTGCCGGTGAAATATGTCGAACGCCGCTGCCAATGCTCGATTATCTCCGCTGGGCCGGTTTTCTCACAGAGCATCTTGTAGAAAAATGCCAGATATTTTGTCAGTTCTTCAGCGAGTTCGTCCGCCGATATTCGTCGCCCGATAGCTGCCTCGACGGACGTTGCCGTTTCGGCGATCTCGTCGGGGAAATTGCGCGATGTCAAATTAACGCCGATGCCGACAACGACCGCGAGCCCTTTTGGAGTTTCGACCGTCTCCGCGAGAATGCCGCTGATCTTTTTTTCGTTGACCAGTAGGTCATTGACCCATTTAATATCGGGCTTTATGCCGAATTCTTTTAACGCATCATGAACCGCGATGCCCGTCATGAGTGTGATGAGCGAGAGATATTTAATCTCGAATTCAGGTCTCAAAACTATACTGAAATAAAGACCTGAGTCCTTTTCTGAAATCCATGAACGTCCGTGTCGGCCTCTTCCGTTGGTCTGACGCGTTGCAATAACACATAAGCCCTCAGCCGCACCTTGTCGAGCCTGCTTGCTAGCTTGGGTGTTGGTTGAGTCGATGGTTTCAAACAGTAGTATCGAAATATTCACAAGACAAAGGTATGAACTAGGAAAAGCACACCAATTACTACAGATGTAAGGCCAAGCCCGAACACGCGTTCCCGGGAATTCAAAAACGCAAAGCCAGGAACTAAATCATTTAACTCAAGGTATGCCCCGATTTTTCGGCTAAAACCAATAAGAAAAAACCCTGTTGTTAAAGCAATCAGAGCAATTGCAGTTTCCATAACGATTCACAATCGATCCTTTAACCCTCAAACAGATGTCTTTTCTCCAGTTTTCCAGAGCGAATCGCAATAATATTTACGGCCGTCAAAGAAATTCTCTTTAATCTCAAATCCGCTCTCAGCTGCCATCTCGGCGATCATTCGCAGGCTGTATTTTTGCGATATCTCCATGAAAACGGCTTCCCATTGGTCGAACTCGAAGGTTTTGTTCAACGCCGCAATGTGCACGCTCTGCTGTTCGCGGCTGATGAGGAACGAGCGGGCCGAACCTTCGACCGGGCGGTAATTGGCGTAGTGTGTGAATTTATCGACGTTAAAATTACCGCCGAGTTCGCGGTTGATGCGCTTGAGCAAATTGAGATTGAACGCCGCCGTCACGCCGGCTGCGTCGTCGTAAGCCGGAACGATCACGTGCGGGTCTTTCTGAAGGTCAAAGCCGATGAACAGCAGATCGCCAGGGCTCATCACACCCCGCAGCGAACGGAAAAATCCGACGGCCTGGTGGCGGCTGAAATTGCCGATATTCGATCCCAAGAACAGCAGAACTTTTCGCCGTCCGTTTTCGGCTTTCAGCGATTCGAGGATCTTGAAATAATCACCATTGCGGGCCGCCATTTTCAGAGCCGGGAACTCGGCATTGAATTTTGTCGTCAACGCATCCAGTGCTTCCTGCGAGATGTCGATCGGCGAGTAGGAAATATCGTCTGTTTGCCGTAAGAAATGATCGACGAGGACGGCCGTTTTCGTGCCGTCTCCCGCACCGAGTTCGATCAGGTCAAAGCCCCCGCCGCCGTTGGCGAACGAGCGATAGATCGCGTCGGCCTGCGTCGAAAAGATCTCATGCTCACAGCCCGTCAGGTAATATTCCGGCAGTTTCATGATCTCCTGAAACAGCCGCGAACCTTCGTCGTCGTAGAAATACTTGGACGACAAGGATTTCGGTGTCGTCGAGAGGCCGGCGAGGACGTCTTCGGCGAATTGGGTGAGTTCTGGTGACTGAGAGCTATGCATATTGTCAGAACCGCCTGCGTGAGCGGGCGGGTGGTACCTACTTGGCTAGTCGAATCCCGGTAAATTGCCATCTTAAATGGGGATGGAAAAAGTTTCTGTATGATGGACGACTGTGACCCTCAGGAGTTGCGACCGACGCACCTCGCAAGACCATTTGGTTGATCATAAATTTACCGTTATATTCACCGACCGCTCCTGCCGCTTTCGCAAATCCCGGATACGGCAAATATGCCGAATTCGTCCATTCCCAACGTTTTCCCCACCCGAATCGGTCATTCGCGGCTTCCCATTCGAACTCAGTCGGCAGTCTCATCCCTTTCCATTCCGCAAAAGCCGACGCCTCGAAGAACGAAACGTGACAAACCGGAGCATCCATCGCCAAGGGCCGCAAGCCATCCAAGGTAAAATGATGCCATTCACCGTCGATCTTCCAATAGAGCGGCGACCTCACCTCTTCACGGTTGACCCAGTCCCAACCTTCAGAATGCCAATAACGGAAATCCGTGTAGCCGCCAGCGTCGATAAACTTAATGAATTCAGCATTTGTCACCAGCCGATCGCTAATCTCAAAATCGTTGAGATAGACCTTGTGCCGCGAAAGTTCATTGTCAAAGCAGAATCCATCGCCCTCGAAACCGATCTCGTAAACGCCTTCACCGAGTTCGACCAGGTCGCCGTTACCGGATTCAATTTTTTCCTCCGGCGCAAATCCTTCGCGGTATGCCGGAAAAAGCGGATTGATGCTAAGCGTGTATTTCAGGTCGGTCAGGAACAGTTCCTGATGCTGCTGCTCATGGTTGAGTCCGAGCGTGACCAGTTCGGCGATCTCAGGCTCCAGCGGCGTTGACAGCAATTCTGCTATCTGTTCGTCGACGTATTTTCGGAACGCAAAAACCTCGCTTACCTTTGGACGGCTTAATGCTCCGCGATTATCACGCGGCGTGCGTTCGCCGATGGTGTTGTAGTAGCTATTGAACAAAAACCCGAATCGGTCGTCGAAAACCTTGTAATTCGGCACGAACTGTTTCAAGATCATTTCCTCAAAAAACCAGGTCGTGTGGGCGATGTTCCACTTCGCCGGCGAGACGTCAACGATCGGCTGCGGGATGTAATCCTCGACCTCGAGCGGTTCGCACAGCTCTTCTGTAAACGCTCTGACCTCGCGATAGGCCGCCAGGAGATCGCCGATCTCGGTTCTGCTTTTTCCCAATGCTTGCATAGCTTAATTAGACCAGAATTATATGTGCCCGGACAGCATTTTATTCCTCATTGCCCTAACGTATTGTTAACACGTGCTTTAGCTCCTCTCTGGGGCATTGGCTGTCCACCGGCTGTCCACAGGCTGTCCGCGGGGTGTCCGCGGTCATCTGTGGACAGTCTAAATGTTGTAAATACAGATATTTGCGGCTGCTTTTTGACCGGTTGACAGGGGCTTATTTGAAAAAAAATGTTTCCTCTCGTCATAACCTGGTTCCTCGCTTTGGTTTCTCATACCATTCGGCGATGCGAAATGCAACATTGTTGCAAGGGTAGCACAATTGAGGTCAAAGGTCAAGAAAAAGGGTAGAGGCTTATTTTAAGATCACGTTTATCGAAGTTTGGTATCCCGTTCCCGATCTCTGCGTCTTATCTCAGCGGGCTCTGCGAGTAATATACCTGGAATTAGCTACGCCATTGTCCTCGCAGAGTTCGCAAAGTTAGACGCCGAGGCCGCCAATGTGAACTTCCATCATGAATAAATTTCAGAGTGACCGCTGCCAAAAAAAGAGCCACGAACGCTCGAATAAGGTCCTATTCGTGCCTTCGCGGCGTAAAACATGGTGAAAAAACTAGGCGGAATTTAGACCGCCGCAGGGAAATTCTGACGTCGCATGCGTTCCCATTCGGTCACCTGACGTGCGCGCCGGTTTTCGTGAGCGTTCGCGAGCGTAACGATCAGGTCGTCGAAGCGAAACGGTTTATTGGAGCGTGTTCTTTCGGGGAAATAGGTGTCGGAGATATGCTGCTGAGATTTTTCGTGCGTAAAGTCGCGTGAGCTATTGATCCGGTTTGCCATCGTATTGCCTCCTTTTTTTGCTGGCGGCAGACGGTCAAACCGTAAAACTTACGTCATTGGGATCCGACCGGCTGCAAGCGTGTGTTTGTGATCATCAAGTATTCAGTTATTAAAAAAAATTCCTAAGATCCGATGGGAATAGGTTAGCAAAAAGTTAATTTATTGCCAAGCACTTTTTCACGCAGAAGCCCGCGCGTAAGCAAGGGCGATTCGCTCAAGTTGGAGGAATCGCCCTTGTTACGCGCGGGCTTGTGCAACTCTATTTCTTTAACCAGCCAAACAACGCATTGACCGTGATATCACGATTCGTCTGATAGATCGCTTTGGTCAGCGGCAGCGACATTGGGCAGACCTGGATGCAGTTTTGGGCATTGCCGCAATTTCCGATGCCGTCAGCGCCAAGCAGGCCGTTGAGACGATCGTCCATGTTGGCTTTGCCGGTCGGGTGCATGTTGAAAAGGTGTGCCTGGGCGATCGCCTGCGGGCCGATGTAGTTGTCATCGCCGTACTGTGGACAAGCCTCGAGACAGCACCCGCAGGTCATGCAGCGTGAGAACGCGTAGCGTTCCTGGGCAAGCTCATTAGTGACATGCGGTCCCGGGCCGAGGTCGTATGTGCCGTCGAGCTCGATCCATGCGTTTACCTGCTTGAGATGTTCAAACATCTTCGAACGGTCAACCTTCAGATCGCGAACATTAGGGAATTTTGACATCGGAGCCAGCGAAACGGTATCCGATCCTGAGGCCAGCAGCAGATCGTCGATCAAAGCCGAACACGACTGACGCACTTTCCCATCGATCACCATCGTGCAGATGCCGCAAACCTGCTCAAGACACGACATATCCCAAACCGGCGGTGTGGTCTGTTTGCCCTCGATCGTTACCGGATTCTTGCGGATCTCCATGAGAGCAGAGATGACGTTCAGGTTTCGGCGGTATTGCAGCTCAAACGTTTCCCAATGCGCCGCAGCTCCTTCTTTCTCGCGTCGCTGGATCTTAAATTTGATCGTCGCGGGCGGTGTTTCGAGTCTCTTCTTTTCGATGTGTGCGTTCGTGGTCATAAAAATTAACGGCAAGTTGCTCAACTACGCCTTCGCTTTTTTACTCGAATAATCTCTCTTTCTGGGTTCCACCAGCGAAACGTCGATCGCCTCGTAGCTCAATACAGGGGCTTCAGCTGAATATTCCGCTATCGTCGTTTTCATGAAATTCTCATCGTCACGATCCGGAAAGTCCGGTTTGTAATGAGCACCGCGTGATTCGTTGCGGTTCAGGGCACCGAGCGTGATGACGCGGGCGAGGTCGAACATATTGTTGAGCTGACGTGCGTGCGGTATCGCCTGTGTGGCCCAGAGGTTCGAATCGTTGATCGAGATCTTTTTGAACCGCTCCTGCAGCTCACGGATCTTGTCATCGGTCGCTTGCAAACGGTCGTTGTAGCGGACCACGGTGACGTTGTCGGTCATCACTTTGCCGAGCTCTTCGTGAAGCTTGTACTGATTCTCGCCGCCTTCGCTCTTGATGATGGACTGGTTTATGGCTTCCTGGCGGGCGAGTTCGGCAGCGTGGATGCCGTTCGATTCGGACGACCCGCGCTCAACGTTCTTGGCGTACTCCAAAGCCGAAGGAGCGGCCACAAAACCGCCGTAAACACAGGATAGCAACGAGTTTGCGCCGAGACGGTTGGCACCGTGGATAGAATAGTCGCATTCGCCGGCAGCAAAAAGGCCGGGAATGTTCGTCCGCTGCTCAAAGTCGACCCACAGGCCGCCCATCGAATAGTGGACACCAGGGAAAATTCGCATCGGAACATACCGCGGGTCGTCGCCGACGAACATCTCATAGATCTCGAGGATCGCACCCAATTTCTCAGTCAGGGTGTCGGCCGGAATGTGCGTGAGATCGAGATAGACCTGATTCTGGGCACCGACGCCGTTGCCTTCGAGACAGATCTGGAAGATCTCGCGGGTCGCAATGTCGCGCGGCACGAGATTGCCGTAGGCAGGATATTTTTCTTCGAGGAAGTATCGGCGCTCGGCTTCCGGAATGTCCTTCGGTTTGCGAGCATCCATCGGGTCACGCGGAACCCAGACGCGGCCGCCTTCGCCTCGGGCTGATTCGGACATCAGTCGAAGCTTGTCTTCGCCGGGGATCGAGGTCGGGTGAACCTGTATAAATTCGCCGTTCGCGTACCGAGCGCCTTGCTGGTAGCAAGCCGCGACCGCGCTTCCCGTACAGGTCTGAGAATTTGTCGATTTGCCGAACACCATGCCCGGCCCACCGGTCGCCATGATAACTGCGTCAGCGGCAAAAGATCTCAGCTCAAGCGTTTGCAGGTTCATCGCGATGAGGCCGCGGCAAACTTGGTGGTCGTCCGGGACAAGCGAGAGCATTTCCCAGCCTTCCCATTTCGTTACCTTTTTCTCGACTTCCCAGCGACGGACCTGCTCGTCCAGTGCGTACAGGAGCTGCTGGCCGGTCGATGCTCCCGAGAAAGCGGTGCGGTGATGGAGCGTTCCGCCGAAGCGTCGAAAGTCCATCAGGCCTTCTTTAGTTCGCGAAAACGGCACGCCCATTCGATCAAAAAGGTAAATGATCTCGGGAGCCATGTCGGTCATTCGTTTGACTGGCGGTTGGTTGGCGAGAAAATCACCGCCGTAGACCGTGTCGTCAAGATGCTTTGCCGGCGAATCGCCCTCGCCTTTGGTATTGACGGCCGCGTTGATGCCGCCCTGAGCACAGACAGAGTGTGAACGTTTTACGGGCACGACCGATATCAGATCGACCTCGTGCCCAGCTTCCGCGATCTTCATCGCCGCAGCAAGGCCAGCCAGGCCGCCGCCAACGATCGCAAATTTTAGTGATTTCGATGCCATATATGAATAGACCGGAATTCTAGAACTTCGTTGCTCCGGTGCTTGCGGTCTTTTTAGGTGTTTCGCACATCGCCTGCGGCATCAAACCGCACGGCCTAACGAACGAGAATGCTGCGTTTATCCCGACGAATGAAAGCATCAATGCCACTCCCATACACGCCGTTAACGTCATCTTCTGAGCTTTCTCGCCGATCACGAGGCCCCAATCGACCGCGAATAAGAACAGGCCATAGGCTAAATGCCAGGCCGTGGCTATCACGCCGAGCATGTACAGGATCAGCACCCAAGTGATCTGAAATTCGGCTGATACGATCGCGAACGCCTTATCCGCATTGCCGGCCACCGGCGTCATATTGAGATAAGGGATCATGCCGAATCGCAGATTCAGGATGTGGAACAACAAGAAGAAAAACAGAAAGATCCCCGTCGCCCGCTGAAATAGGTAGAACCAGTTACGCCCATAACCATAGCTGAGCGGATTCGGCTTTGCTTCCGACGAAATTATAACTCCGTAAACCGAATGGAACAGGAGCGGCAGGAATATGCCGAAGATCTCGATCAGGAGCAGGAACGGAATATCGTGGATCTCTCGAACCGCTTTGTTGAAATTCGCTTCACCGTTCATTGCTTTTGAATTGGTGAACATGTGAACGAAGAAGAATACACCCAGCGGAACTATGCCGGTGATCTGATGGAGCTTTCGCAGCAGAAAGGTGTTAGAGAATTTTATCGCCATCTAATAAACGTCCGTTTTACGATCCAAAATTGCCGAAGTGAATGTCTGAATTTTAGTTCCAAATCTACAAATCAGCAATGTTCCGAATCTGCTATTTATACTACGACGAAGATTAGATAAGATAAAATGAAAAATTTAGCCGTGAATAAATAGAAATACTAATGAGTTAGGTTCAACAAAATGCACGTCGAAACATTGAAAGTATTCTGTGACCTCGTCGATCTTGAGAGCTTTTCGCTCGCCGCAGAGAGGAATTTTATTACGCAATCAGCCGTTAGCCAGCAAATACGGGCGCTTGAAGATAAATTCAAACGCCGTTTGCTCGAACGCATTCGCGGACGCAGAGAGGTGAAACTTACGCCGGCCGGCGACGTTTTCTATCAGGAATCAAAAAAAGTACTCGCCGCCTATGATCAGCTGCAGGAAAACCTTCGCGGAGTTGTCGGAAAGATCGGCGGAACTGTTAAGGTTGCGACCGTTTACAGTGTCGGCCTGCATGAATTGCCTGACAAGGTTCGCGAGTTCATGACAAAATTCCCAGCGGCGAAAATCGATCTCGAATACTCGCGTACGACGCGTGTGGTCCGAGATGTTCTGAATGGCACGGTTGAGTTAGGCATTCTCGCCTTTCCTGAGCCGCGTCGGGGATTAACGATAACGCCTATGCCGGACGACCGGCTAGTGCTGATCGCACCACCGGAGCATAAATTCGCCGACCGCAAGAAAATGAAGGTGGCTGAACTCGATGGCGAGGATTTTGTCCTGTTCGAGCGTGACGTTCCGACACGCAAGGCGATGGACAAGATATTCAAGACCAACAACGTCGAGGTTAAGAAGGTCGCCGAGTTCGACAACATTGAGACCATTAAACGAGCAGTTGAGGTAGGTTTCGGAATTGCGATCGTGCCGGAATCCGCCGTTATCGAGTCGAAAAAAGCGGGCACGCTGGCGGTTGTCCAAATGGCCGAGAAGTATTGGATCCGCTCCGTCGGCGTGATCCATCGAACCGACCGGAATCTTTCGATCGCCGCGAAAAAGTTCCTCGAACTGCTAGGAAATGGGCAGTATTAGAATTAAAATGGTGAAAAAAAGAATTTCTGCTCTCTATGTTCCTGCAAAACTCCGCAAAACCATATAAATTGACGCTCGAGGAACGCCCGGGCTATCTCTACGCTTTTATCGAGGGCGAAAAAGACACCTACGAGATATCTAGAGCAGCCTGGCAGGAAATTGCTGACAAGGCTGGAGAGCTCATGTCAGAAAGAGTTCTCATAGACGAAAATATCACGGAACCAGGCTCTTTTGCGGACGCTTACAGGCTGGCGTCGGAGATCCCCGAAATGGGTTTTGGACGGGCAAAGATCGCTTTTGTTGACAGATTCCTAAGTCAGAACGATATTAACCAGTTCGGCGAACTGGTTGCAATGAATCGTGGCGTGAACGGACGGATATTTGAAGACATAAAAGCCGCCGAGTCGTGGCTTTTTTCGGATAAAGGATAAATAGGTGTTTAGTGAACGATCTGTGATTCACCGACCGACGCGGCAGCGGCGACGTAGGTCATGGGTGTCGTCGGGGCCATTTCGTTCAACGAGGCTCTCAGTTTGTCTACGATCCCTTCCGCTTCCATGTACTCGCGGCCGAGCAGGCGGCGAAAACGCTTGTTCCTTTCTTCTCCGGTCAATTCCTTTAACATACCGCCAAGGAATGAGGTTACGAGTTCCGGTGCGAACTGACGGCCGGCATTTCTCTGCAGATCTTCGACCACATCTTTGGCCGGCCGGCGAGCCTTATATGGGCGATCGGTCGTCATTGCGTCGAATGAGTCAGCAAGGTTCACGACCTTGGCAATGAAGGGGATCTCGCGGTCATATAAACCGTCGGGATAACCACGGCCATCGAGGCGTTCGTGGTGGTATTTTGCCGCAAGTGGAACGTCAGTGAACGGATGATGGATCGGAAGGAGAATTTCGTAGCCGACTGACGGATGTTTGTTGAGCTCGGCAGATTCTTTGGCATTAATGCGATACGGAGCGTTGATGATCTTTCGCTCAACGGTTAGCTTGCCGACATCATGTAAATATCCTGCGACTGCAGCTCCCTCAACTTCCTCACTGCCCCAGCCGAGTTCCGATGCGATGATCTCTGAAAATCGCCCGACCCGTACCGAATGGCCCTCGGTATATTTATCTTTGCAGTCAATCGCGGCGGCGAACGCCTTGACGGTGTCGTGATAGGTTGACCGCATTTCGTCGAAGAGCCGGCGATTTTGTTCCGCGTGGCGTTCGATCTCAGCCATCAAGTTTCGCTGAGCGATCGCAACGCCGATGTGCTGGCCCATCGCGCAGATGATCTCTTTTTCGTAGCTGGTGTAAACCTCGCCCGTGGCTTTTTCGCCCAGGAACAATGCTCCGACGATCTCATCGCGAACCACTAGCGGTACAAAAAGCTCCAACCGGCGACGCTCAAAGCTGGCGTCGTAAACCTGAAAGAATGGTAAAACCTTTGCCTGCGATATTTCGATCGGATTCAGTCCGTTGCTTAAGAACTGGCGTTCGTCCTCGCTGCAGAGCTGCAGGCTGAGTGGGAAATCGTCACCCAGGCCTCGAACGGCGAGCATATTGAGCTCATGGCCAAACCGCGAATAACGCGCGACCGAACCGCGCATTATACCCAGGGCTCCGGATATCAAATGCAGCGACGTGCGGATCGTCTCTTGAAAGTTGTTCTTATTGGTGATCTCCTGACCGAGTTCTGCCAGGGCCCCAAATGCGTGGATCAACTTATGAGAGTGTTCGGTCATAATTATTCCGTTCTATTCAATAACTACGTGGTTTGTGAGGCCCAGCATTTCAAAAAGCTCGACGGTCTCATCACTAACTTCCGAAAAAACGACCTTTGCTCCCTTGTTCGACGCGGTGTCGATAACGCCGAGAAGTATCGAAATACCGATACTATTTATTATCTCGGTCCTGGAGAAGTTCAGTTCGAGCTCGCGGCAGCCGGTTTCGATCCGGCGGCGGCACTCATATTCGATCTGCTCACCGCTTAATTTATTAAGATAATTATCGGCAAAGATCACAGACCGATCACAGACCGGTTCAACGGATTCAACTATCCCAGTGGTTGTAATCACCTAATTCTATTCCTTGTCTAATTTAGCTAGAGTGCTCGAAGAAACTACTTGAGCAATATTTCTACCATAAACATCTGCATAAAACAACACGATTTTAGGTAAAAACGACGAAAAGGAGGATTATTTTTTCTCCCGGTTAAGCAGATATCTTATAAATGCTGGATCTAGGCGGTTTAGCCTTTGTGTGGGACGCGGCCGAATTCGGCGAGCAGAGGGGCGAGATGGGCGACAACCTTATTGTGCGAGATGCCGTTTGAGGCGAGGATGCCGTTGCGATTATGCAGGTCGCGGCTGTCGTATCGAAGTTCGAGGCCGAACAAGTCCGTCATTTTGCCGCCGGCTTCTTCGAGAATTATCTGCGGAGAACACGTGTCCCAAAGCTTGGTTCGCGGACTCGGGTGAATGTAGAGATCCGCTTCGCGATTCGCGATCAACGAAACCTTTAGGCCGACAGAACCGCGGCGGATCGATCTTGAGAAGCCGAAATGCGAGATTATCTGCTTCATCCGATTGCTTGGGTGATTTCGCGATACCGCGATGCACATCTCCTTCAGGTCAGTGAGATCGGAGACGAAAAGCTGCTTACTTTCGCCATCGCCGGTTCGTGAGAACGTTCCTTCACCGCGGACAGCGTGAAGCAGAATATCGTGAAACGGAAGCAGAACAACGCCGAGAATCGCTTCGCCGTCGATGGCGAGCCCGATCTGCACGGCAAAATCGCCGTCGTGATTTACAAAACCAGCGGTTCCGTCGATCGGGTCGATTATCCAGACACGGTTTTTTGAGATTCGGTGTTCGAGGTCGTCGATCTCTTCTTCAGAAAGAATTCCGTCGTCAGGAAAGGCGGCCGCCAGGCCGTCGACAATGATTCGGCTCGCTTCGCGGTCAGCGGCGGTTACCGGCTCGCTAAAATTATCAGCACCGATCTTTTCTTCGGTCTCGAAACCGTCGTTATAAAATTTAAGAATTGAGGTGCTTGCGATCCGTGCGAGGTTGATCGCGGTATTAAGCTCGTGCTGAAGCATTAACTACAATTTAGCACGACAGCACGGTCGAGCGAAATTTACCACAGAGAAGCTAAGAAAGAGTTTTTACCACAGATGAGATCGGATAAACACAGATGGACAAGAAGATCAGATATGGCCTTTCGGGTTTTGCTTTTCTTATCTGTGTATATCTGTGTCCATCTGCGGTTAATTTTCTTTCCGACCCGATCAGGCCTGCTCAGCCAACTCCGTGATCCCGCATCGTGGGCAGGTTAGGTAGCGACGGGTGGCGTCGGTCCATTTGGCCATAGCGATGTTTGTTAGTGCCGGGTTCTTGCTTTCCGCTTCGCCCTCGCGAAAGGCTCTCGAGAGCTTTTCGGCCGTTTTAGCGGGCGGGGCGAGATCGCGTTCGCATCCGCGGCAGATCCATCCAAACCCGGCGTTGTAGAAATCGTTAAGCTCGATCATTTCTTTGAATAAACGAAGAGGATGTCTGAAAACTAAACCCGGACTCCTATATTTTATAAATTTAGCCGCAGATGACGCAGATAGCGCGGATTTCAATCGATTTTTTATCAGTTATCCGTTTTTATCTGCTTCATCTGCGTAATCTGCGGTTAAAAATGCTAGGTAGTCAACGATATCTCGACTTTTCAGACATCCTCTCCAGTCCTACGATCGGAATAGTCTATTCCTGAATATTCCGTCGTGTTGTTCTGCTGGCCGGGGCACTTCCGAGTAGCTTGACCGGAACTGTGACCGTTTTGCCGCCTCGATAGACCTCGAAGTTCACCGTATCGCCGATCTGTTTTTTGTCCAGCAGTCGATATAGGTCATCAAGATCGTTCAGCTTTTGGCCTTCGGCAGAGATGAGGATATCACCGATCGTGCCATCAGGCAGGATACCCTTCAAGCCTGAGCGTTCGGCTGATCCACCCGCCTGAGTTTGATAAACAAGCAGGCCGCTCTCGACCGGAACGCGATAACCACGCTGCTTCAGTTCAGCGATGGTTGGCAGCGAAGCACCAAGTTTCGGACGACGGACCTCGCCGAATTGAATAAGCTGAGGAATGATGCGTTTCGCGGTGTTGGCAGGAATGGCGAACCCAACGCCAACCGAACCGCCGGCGGGCGACAGGATCTGCGAGTTAATGCCGATCATTTTCCCGTATTTATCGAGCAGCGGGCCGCCTGAGTTTCCGGGATTGATCGACGCGTCAGTCTGAATAGCAGCGTCGATCGGCCGGTTATTCCGGGCACGGATCGGACGCTGAAGTCCCGAGATGACACCGGTTGTGAGTGTACGGTCGAGGCCGAATGGATTACCGATAGCCAATACCTTCTGACCGACCGTCAACTTGTCCGAATCGCCAAATGACACTACGGTCAAGCCAGGCGGCGGAGCATCTAGCCGTATTACCGCGAGATCGGTGTCCGGATCGCCGCCGACTACGCTGGCGGGATAAGTCTTTTCACCGCCAAAGGAGACGGTCAATTTTTGTGCTCCCTCGATAACGTGGTAATTGGTCAGGATGTTGCCGTTGGTATCAATGACCGACCCGGATCCGTTGCCTTTTCCTTCCTGTACATCGCCCCAAAAATCCTGCTGGTACGAGGTTGTGTTAATAAACGCAACGCCGGGCGAGATCGCTTTGTAGACCTCGATGCTGTTTTGTTCGTCCGTAACTGTCGAAGGCTCAGAAATATTGGCGGGGGCTTGTTCCGCCAATGCCACGCCGGAGTTCTCCTTAGCCGGAAAGAACCGGTCCAGGTTGTACAAGAGAGCAGTCGCTCCGACAGCTATCAAAGCTGACGCAAAGGCCAGGAGTATGATCTGTCTTGCTGATATCTGATAAATTGGTTTATTGCTCATAATTCACACCTTGTATTTAAGAATAAAATATCAACTTTTTGATGCCGTGAAAACACCTTCGCGTTGTGCTGTTTACTTACGAAAAAAAGAAACCCGATGTTTCGTTAGAAACACCGGGGAACAGCATCATGAGAATTGTTTTTTTCTAGATAAGTGCCGCGAAAAGCTGCCCGTGAAAATCGGCAACATTTTGGATCGTGGTGTTAGAAACAACGCCAAATGCCGCGAGGCCCGTAAAAACATGAATGCCCATCAATCCGATGTAAACCGCCAGAGCAACGGCCAGTCCGTAGCGAGCGAGCGGTCGAGATCCCCAGCGATATAGGACGATCGCAGCGACCAGGCCGATGACGATCTTTACGCCGAGGAATGGGCCGTTACCGATATCCAGCAGTGACGCCATCAACTGGTTCCCCTCTGTGGCTACACCGCTGCGAACCCAAACGATCGTCAAAAGGGCATCGAGCAAATTCAGTGCAAAGAGAAGGAACGTCGGGGCAAAAAGCTGCATAGAAAAATAGACCTCTCGCGGAATAAAACTTGTTTAACGTCTCCCTTAAATGACTTGACCCCCGGGTTTTAAACCGGGGGCCACTTCAGTATTTGGAGATTGTGAACTAACTTTGTACGTCTGGAACATATGTCTAATCGAATCGGATTTCAGAAAATATCTATGATTTCCGAAAGTAGTTATTTCGGTGGTATTCTAACGAGGAAACCTTTAGCGTCATTTAAATGATTTGATGCAACGAACTCAGTCCCGTTGGCCTCAAAACGGTCGCGAGTTGGCCGGCCTCGAAATGCGGCGTGCTTGGGTTGGTTAGAGGAGAAATCGATATGAAACGAACTATAAATACATTGTCCATCGGGCTGATGCTCGCCCTTATTACGTTCTTCGGTGCGAGCGAAGCTCTGGGTCAGAAAAAGCCTGTTCTTAAAAAGAAGACTGTCGTCAAGAAAGCTCCGGCGCCGGCGACCCCTGTTTATACGGTTGAAACGGGAACGATCATGCGAGCACGCATGAACTCCGCCATCAGCTCGAAGACGGCGGCTGTCGGCAATACGTTCACCAGCACCGTTACCGAACCGGTCTATTCTTCAACCGGCGTCGTCGTGATCCCGACCGGCAGCACTCTGACGGCACGCATCACAAACGTCAAAAAGGCAGCGAAAGGCGGTGAGCCCGGCCAGATCGACGTTTCCTTCGTTTCAGTCAGGCTTCCGAATGGGCGGACCCGTTCGATCAATGGATCGTTGACCGATCTGGAATCAGGTAAGACAAAGAGCGACAATGAAGGATCTGCGACCGCCTCAAAAATGAAGAACCGCAAGATCATTTTCATCGGCGGCGGTGCGGCCGGCGGAGCCGTTCTCGGCGCGATGGTCGGCGGCGGTAAAGCAACCGCTATCGGTGCCGTAATCGGAGCCGGAGCCGGCTTTCTCGGTGAGCGATTTTTGAAAGGCCCGGAAGCCGAAGTTAAATCCGGCACTGAATTCAGCGTATATCTGAATCAAGCTATCGCGATGCCGAGATTTGTTGAAGTAAATCCGTAATTTCAAAGCCCGTAAATTCAAAGAGGATGTCTGAAAACTAAACCCGGACTCCTATATTTTATAAATTTAGCCGCAGATGACGCAGATAGCGCGGATTTCAATCGGTTTTTTATCAGTTATCCGTTTTTATCTGCTTCATCTGCGTGATCTGCGGTTAAAAATGCTAGGTAGTCAACGATATCTCGACTTTTCAGACATCCTCTTTTTCTTTCTCTTCCACGTTCTTTCCGTGTCGCTCAGGGTACGAGAGCCAAGGTCATTCGATCTCGGTATGAACCAGAAACTCCGGCGTGACGATCACGGGCGAAAAGAAGCCGGCTGAGGTGTTGAAAAGCCGCAGCCTCGCCTGCTTTCGTACGTTAGCGAGGTGGCCGAAATTCCAGGTTACGATGTAATCGATCTTGTGAACCGCGGCGATGGCGACGTGGATGGCATCGGCGATATATTTGCGGTGAAAGATGCCGCGATCGATATATCCGTCAGCGAGTATCGCAACTTCCTCCGAGAGTTCGAGCTGCTTGAGCGGTTTGAGCAGATTAAGATAGCCGCTGCGGTGCGGCTCTTCCATTCGTTCGATCTCGCGCTGGACGAGGATTGAACTGTAGACTTCATATTCGGCGAGTTCATGCTCCCACCAGCGTATCGTCAGATCCCGGCGAAACGGCTCGCCGTTGTCGAGATAAGCACCGACGACCGAAGTTTCGAGATATAAGCTCTGTTTCATACTTCTCTGGCAAAGTTTAAAGGGAATAGTAAAAAGGTGAAAGGCAAGAACGCGTAACAACCGCGATCTTGCCTTTCGCCTATTTAGTTTAACGCTTTACTAATCCTTATCCGGTTTGACCGAAACGAAAGTCACCTTCGAGTTCTTAAAGTCGAAGGTCATGCGATAATTCTTCAGAAAATTACCGCCAAGTATTCCGGACTGTTCGAATCCGGATGCTTCGTTGATCACGTCGAGGTCGAGGGCAACGGCGGTGATGTCTGTTTCTGAGTGCTTGCCGAATGTGACCTTTGGCAGTTTGAATGTCTGCACGTCATTCGTAACACCGGCTGAGCCGATGACGCGCAGTTTTTCTTCGTTGGCAAATGGTACGAGGCCGTCCTCTTTAGCGACACCCGCCGAAATCACCGAAACGCTGGCACCGGTATCGACGATAAAATTCAACGGCGATTCGACCCCCTGCAGTTGAACCTCACCGCTGAGAAATCCGCTCGATGTCAGCCGCAAGGGCAGCGAAAGCCCGACAGCGTCGCGGAACTCTTTTTCATCATTGCTTCGACGAGTCAATGCGAATGTTTTGTCGCCGTAATCAATTGTCGTCAGGAATTTTGAGATCAAAGCGAGCCCGATGTATCCATCGACGTCCTGGGCGTCAGCGTGGAATTTGCGAATATAGACCGGGACCTGACGCAGGTTAACATCACCGACCTCGATCTGGCGAAGTAAGCCATAAACGATCTCGAACTTGCCGTCACCGCCGATGCCGCGTGCAAAACCGCCTTTGGTGATCGACTTTATCTTCAGCCGTTTTGCCGTCGCTTCAGAAATGACCGAGATGCCCGAACCGGTGTCAAGCACAAATCGAAGGGGCTCTTCGTTTCCGTTGATCTTAAGTTTAATTATGGGACGATTGCCGATCAGGTCGAATGGCAGAACTGTCTTTTCTGCTCCGCCAACCCGGTACAACGTTCCTGAGTTGCCCAGATAGCGAAGGAAATTGATCAGTCCGCGGATACGAGCCCGCCGGTCGGCGTCGGCACCATTTGAAACGCTGAGAAAATCGCGATAGGCGTCGGCCGCTTCTTTATACTTTTCAGCTCGGGCGGATACCTGAGCCAGAGCAAACAGATAATCGGGCTCGTCAGGTGCGTAGTAAACCGATTCTCTAAGGTTCTCGACGCTGTCGTTAATGCGGTTCTCGTAGAAGTCGAGCAAGCCATAGCCCGCCCAGGCGAGGTGCTGTCGGCGATCGAGTTTGATCGAATTGAAAAATAATAAGCGTGCCTCGCGAAAGCGTCCGCCGGTTAGCATCGTCGATCCGAGTACGGCAAGCGCCCTGGCGTTCTTTGGTTCGCTTTGAACTATTGGTAATACGATATCGTAGGCCTCGCCGAGCCGCCGCTGTTTGGTGAGTACGTAAGCGAGTTCGACCTTAGCGTCGGAACGTTTATCGTCGGCATTGATCGCTGCGCGTAAAATGTTCTCCGCCTCGGCGAATAGCCCGGCCCTTGTCTTATTCGAGGCTTCCTTGAGCGAACGCTTGACGTCGACGGACTGTTCCGTTTCCATTGAAAACGCCGTGATCGTCAGGGACAGGATCAGGAATGCCGTCCTCAAACCCGGATATTTAACTTTGTACCTCATACCGCGAACTCCTAAATGGGTAGATGCTGAAAGTTATTTGAGTATAACACCGGTTTTCATCGACCAAAGAACTAAATCGAGCTCGTCAAAGTCGATCTGCGTCATGTTACAAAGTTGTTTCAGCTTTTCTTCGACGATTAGATACTTCGTACGCGTATTTGGTGGCTTTGGGGCATCAATTATTTTTAGTTCGGCGAGGCAGTTAAGAACGTGCTTGTCGAGAATGGCGTAGCCCTTATACCCGATGTTACGCAAATAGTGGCTCGCCTCCTTGTATCCAAGGCCTTTAATACCCTTCTCACGCACCAGCCAGTCACGCCTTTCAAACCGGCAATCAAAGCTCCGGAGCTTTTTTCTTAGTTTCAAACCGAATTCCTGCTGCAGAAAATCGCGTGACGTTACTACATACTTTGACCTCGCATTCGGATAGCGATGATGGCCGACAAGAGCATTGGCCATCTCGGGCTGATCTGCGGTCAGCAGGATCGGCTTGACCGCTTCGATCGAAGACAATCCCATCTTCGCCGAGCATCCACCCGTAAAAAAGCAAAACACCATCTCCTCAAACAGGTTCAGATCGCTCCCATGCCGCCCGATCGCTGCAAACTCCGCGAGTCGGGCACGGATCTCCCGCCGCCTCGTCCGATGAGCCGAAATGATGTTATCAATTGTTATAGGGATCTGGTCTTTCTTCACACGGAGTAACGCAATTCTAGTTGGCTCGCCGCTAGCGTGTCAATCGGAACTGTGGCATCCCTTTGGATGCTCACGACCACGCGCTTGCCAGGCAAGACGGCCGCATTCGCATTGCTATCGCGAAAGAAAGCAGATCCGTTCGGATCACTCAAGTCCTACAAAATCGACGTTTGAGATATTGTCATTGATCTGCAAACTCCGGGCGGCGAAGCGGTAGCGTTTTGAGGCGACACCAATGATGTAGGTTTCGCCCGCCCGGACGTTTTCAAATGTATAAATGCCGAAGGAGCTTGTCGTCGCGGTGCGCCTGATGCCCTGCGAATCCGTCATAGCGACCACGGCATTTCGCAGTCCAAGTCCGGTCGGCGTCACGACGCGGCCCGAGACCGTCACAAGTGGTGTCGTCGTTCGGATCTCGATCTCCCAGCCGCCGGCTATCATTCCGCTGTCGACGTCGGGCCGCGCAGTTCCGTTGTCATCTCTCACATAGAGGCTCCAGATTCCATTCGGCGTTGTGCCGGCGAAAACCTCAGCGAACGTATCGGCTCCGGTGCTGCTGCCTGTCTCACTGCCAGCTTCATTGTATGGTCCTGCGGGAGCGGGAGCCGGAAAGTTCGAAACCGGAGTCTCCCACGTTGTTGGCTCGCAGAAACCGGAGGTCAGTGGGCTTGAGTTAGGCAGCAGCGATATTCCCGCGTCGCCGAACGTTAGTGTGACCGGGTTCGACGGCGAAATACTTGTCCCGTCGCCCGCGTCGCCCATGATCACGAACTTTTGGCCCTGCGGTCCGACGAGAAGCACATCGATGTGATCAGGAAACACATGTGAAAGATCAAATAGCGTGACTCGGATCGATTCGACGGAGCCGATCATGCCGGAAACGGCAATCTGCGAAGCGTTCGGACTGGCAGGATCGTTCGCAGAATTTGCGGACGCTCCGGGAGTGATCGAGATGGGCGTTCGGTTTGAGAACTGTGCCCCGCAACCGAGCGGTTGGCCGTTCTGATCGCCCGGAGTCAGTATCGGACATGGCGGTGCGTTCGGACTGAGCGGAGCGGCATACTGCGTTGTGCTGTCCGGATTCTCGGCCAACTCGCCGTAGAACCAGGCGGGCGGGCTATTCGGCGTGAGTATGCCGACAAACCGTGTAAACGCATCGGGCTGATTTGAACTCGGGCCGGAGAAAACAAGCGGTGCGTAGTTTGCCTGGGTGATAGTGTTGCTCACCGTAGCAATACCGTCGAGCAGCGTAATTACCGCACCGGCGTCGAGAATGCGGTCATTGTTGACGTCGACATCGCCGTTCTGAACAAAGCTGTTTTGCGGCGGTGCCTTGATCAGCATGTATGATTCGGTTTCGGTGCCAAAGCCGCCCGTGTTAGCCGCGGAAACGTCTATCAGGGTCGTTCCGGAAGAGAAAAGCCGGCCGGGGCACGGATCGGAGAGATTTGCGAGGGATAACGTTCCGTTAGGGCCGACCACAAGCAAACCCAGATCAACTGCCCAGTTGAGGCGGCCAAAGTTGCCTGCCTCGCCCTCTACCGAGAGGAACCATGTACCCGGCGGGATCAAATAGCCCGGTGTACCGCGAAGTTCTACAAACTGGCACCTATTAGTACTTACGCTCGGCGTATCCGCATTCACCTCGTTGAGGATCAGGAAAGGCACCGGTGTCGGCGTTGGGGTCACCGTAGGAGTCGGCGTAGGTGTTGGAGTTGGGGTCGGAACGGGAGTTGGAGTCGGCGTCGGAGTCGGCGCGGGTGTTGGAGTTGGCGTCGGTGTTGCAGTTGGGACCGGTGTCGGAGTTGGTGTCGGAGTCGGCGTCGGCGTTGGGGTCGGCGTCGGAACCGGGGTTGGAGTTGGTGTCGGAGTCGGTGTCGGAGTCGGAGTCGGTGTCGGAGTCGGTGTCGGAGTCGGTGTCGGAGTCGGAGTCGGTGTTGGCGTTGGAGTTGGTGTCGGAGTCGGTGTTGGCGTTGGTGTTGGAGTCGGCGTTGGTGTTGGAGTTGGTGTTGGAGTTGGCGTCGGGGTTGGAGTCGGGGATGCGGGCCGGGCGACCGTCATGCCGTCAATTCCGCCGACCGGAAGATTTCCGAGAAATGTTGCCTGCCCTGTAAAAATGTTTATTCGATACTCACCGTCATTGTAGGTAGCGATGAGTTCGCCGGTCAAAAAGTCAAAATCCAAACCGGCCGATGCGAAGAGCAGCTGTCCCAGCAAACCAACGGTAACCATCTGGCCGGTGCTCGGATTTATGATGACAAGTACGCCATTTGCGGTATCGATGCCGTATAAAACTCCGGGGTCTCCATTTGGATCATCAGGGCGGGCTGCGCGATCGTTGTAAGCGATCATGTCCACCGCGGGATTATCGCCAAAATTCGGATCTCCGGGAGCGAACGCAACATTCGGGTCTGTACCTGCCAATGACCCGTTGTTGGGATTGATGCGGATATTGAGGTCGGTGAAGCTGATGATGCGCAGTTGATCTGTAGTTGGATCGAAATCGATTCCATAAAACGTCGAAGTTGGGAGAACAGGTGTGAAACCGGTTCCAACAGGTGTAACTGCTCCCGTCGTTGTGTTGATCCTCAGCAATCGGCTCACTGATCCCGTCGTTCCAACGCCATAAAGCAGGCCATCAGCCGGCCTGATGTCGATGCCGATTATCTGCTCTCCAGCGTTGAGGCCCGTTATTGCAATGTTTGATGTGAAAGTCCCAGGGGAATTTCCATTGAAAGTGAACAATCGATTTGCGAATCGATCGTGCCCGTAGATCAGATTCGGGGCGTTTGCTTCACTCTTCGACGGCCATGCCGAGAAGCCGCCGATCATCATCAATAAAATGATCGTGAAACTTAGAACGAGATTCCGATTTGCAAGAACGACGGTTTGGATAGATTTCTTCATGGTTGATCTGAAACTCCTTGTAAGTGTTTGGCTTATTCCGATTCACGAAGTGAGTCAAGGCAGACGATTATCGAGCCGTCGGCCGATTCAACGAAATGCGTTTTGCCGGCTTCGACGTCCGAGTAAATTTTCCGAGTAGAGATCCCTATCAGTTTTGCGGCATCTTCCGGGCTCAACATTTGAACCTTGCACCGACAACCGCTGCACCGGACGTAAGTGATCGGGCGGCCGCGCCGAATGGAGAAGGTCTCGTATTTTTCTACTGAAAACTCGATGGTGTGAGTTCGGGCTTCCGATTTCATATTGCTTTTTTCTGCGTACCTAGACTAAAATCCTTGAAAAGCAAAAATTAACCCGGCAGGTCTCAGAAAATCCTTCTAATAATCGGAAATTTTCCCGAAATTCCTGAAGCCCGTGACAGATCGACCCCCAAACCGCTTTTATGAGTTCGATATGTTTCGCATCGATCTCGAAGAGCGTCAATTGCTGCGCAATGGCCGTCGCGTTCAGCTAACGCCAAAGATTTTCGACATCCTGCTTACCCTCGTTGAAAACCATGGTCATACGGTCGGCAAGAACGAACTGATGGACCGTGTTTGGGCTGATGCGTTCGTCGAGGAGGGCAATCTGAACAGGAACATCTCGACGTTGCGAAAGCTGCTCGGCGAGGATGGAGCACGATTTATCAAGACAGTGCCAAAGCGCGGCTATCGATTCGATCCCGAGGTCCGTGAGATCGAGGAACACGAAGACTCATTCTTTGTCGAGAAACGAACAAACTATCGCGTCTCGCTTCAGGATCGATCAGAGACGGAAACGAAAGGCGTATCGTTACGGTTAAAACTTGCAGGTGGATTGGTGATAATCCTGGTTGCTGTCATTAGTTGGTGCGTTCTGCGTCCGGCGGCGAGCGATGCAAATTCGGTGATCGCCGCCGGGAAGCAGTTGACGGCAAACCAGGAAGCTTTAGAACTTTATAATAGAGGCAGGGAATTGTGGCGAGATCGTTCGGTTGAGGGGCTCCATCAAGCGACGATCGATCTCGAGAGAGCCGTGATGCTTGACCCTGAATTCGCTCAAGCATACGCTGCCTTAGCGGACGCGTACGTTTTTGATGTGATCCACTGGAAAAAGGCAGAGGCCACGGCGAACGAAGCCATCCGTCGAGACCCGATACTTGGTCAGCCGTATGCGACTATCGGGTTTGTCCGAATGTATTGGGAACAGAAACTTGGCGAGGCCGATCCGTATTTCAAGCAAGCGGTACTGGTCGATCCAACCTACGCGACCGGCCATCAATGGTACGCTTTGAATTTAGTGGCCCGCCGTTCGGGCGGTTCCGCACTTGCGGAGATAAAGCGCGCCGTCGAGCTGGAACCGAACTCTGCTGCGATCAACGCCGATATGTGCCAGATCCTATACTTCTCCCGAAAATACGACCTCGCTGTTGACCAGTGTAAGAAAACACTTGAGATCGATCCAAATTTTCTTGCCGGTCACCAGCATCTCTACGAGATCTACACTGCCAAACAAATGTATGATGAGGCGGTCGAAGAATACTTTAAGGTTGAAGAACTATACATGACGACCGGTACATATCCGGAGCAACTCGAGAAGTTACGGATTGCGTACGCGTCAGGCGGGATCCGGGAGTTTTGGAAGGAGCGAATCAAAATTCTCGAGCAACCCGGGTCGGCTCCGGCCTATTTGCTTGGCAGGTATTACGCTCGGCTCGGCGACGTTCAAGAAGCTCTCCGATGGTTCAAAAAATCTGCCGAAAAAAAGGAGTTTGATTTTATTTTCTTTGCTGCCGATCCGGCGAATCATGAACTCCTTATCCGTCCGCAGGCTCAGGCATTGATAGTCGATCATTTGGGCCTGCGCCCGAATTGAGCCCCGAAAAGGAAATCTCATCGAAAAACTGCTTTACCTTTCGGCAAAATGGGCATAGTATTTTTCATAAGGTCAAGCAACCATTTAGCTGTGGTCGGTCATCATAGCGTGAGACTTAGTTCTACAATCCGACGTGAACCTTATTTTTAGGGAGTAATTATGGATCCACACTCGGTAGCGATGGATAGCGGGCAGTTCGTTGTTAGCGGCGAGCAGTTTGCCGTCGACGGTGCTCAGATCGCAGTTTCACAGCCTGTTGCGGATGTTTCGTTCGATTCTTCGGCGACCGATATAGAACTTTGCCGCCTCGCGGCGGATGGGAATATCGCGGCTTTTGAGCTTATTTACGAACGTTATCATCGCCGTACATATTCGCTGTGCCTTCGTATGACGTCGAGCCAGACCGAGGCCGAAGATCTGACACAGGAAGTTTTTATTCAGCTGTTCCGCAAGATCGGAAGTTTTCGCGGCGATTCCGCATTCTCGACCTGGCTGCATCGTTTGACGGTGAATCAGGTTCTTATGCATTTCCGCCGTCGCAGCGTTAAGAACGAACGCACGTCAGAAGACGGCGAGATGCCGGAACAGGTCGTTTCGGGCTCGACAAATCCGAACAGGATGCAGATCGTCGACCGTATCGCGCTGAAAAACGCCATTGCCGAACTGCCTAACGGCTATCGCAATGTATTCGTTCTGCACGATGTCGAGGGCTTTGAACACGAAGAAGTCGCTCGCAAGATGGGCATCTCGGTCGGCACTTCTAAATCGCAGCTTCACAAGGCAAGGCTTAAACTTCGCGGGCTTTTGATCAAGCAGCAGGGATAATAGTGGAGCACAACCCTAAGGACACGAACACTGGAAACGCTGTTCGTGTTTTTTGTGCCAAAATATCAGTCAACAGGGCAACTTTATTGGGTGTTGGTTAATCTATTAGGTTTGAATACTTGAGGCGGGCGACCCTTTCGTTCCATATGAATTGCGACAAGTGTAAAGATCTGATCGGTGCCTTTATGGACAACGAGCTTGACGAGAGTCAGGCGGCCGACGTGCGAATGCACCTGGCAGTTTGTGCCGAATGTGCGCTCGTTTGTGAAGATCTTTCGTCGATACTCGATGTTTGTGCCAATGAAGCGGCCAGCGAGGTCGTGCCGCCGAATTCGCAAGCTCTGTGGTGCCGCATCAACAATATTATTGAAACAGAAGCAAAAGCAAAGGCCGCACCGCCGGCTCTGCCGGAACCGCCGAAAGGGCGTTTTTGGCAGCTTTCTTTCATGCAGTTGTCGGCGGCCGTCATTTGCGTAGGCGTGATCAGTTCGCTGCTGACGATAGTAGCGATAAGGAATTATACTCAGCCTGCGACCGACGATTTTACGACGCGGTCGAAAGCTAACCAGACGACTTTTGAAAAAGTATTAAGCCGTGTCGGGTTGATGGAAACACCGCAGCAGGCTCGCGAAACTCGGCTCAAGGAACAGCAGGCGGCCATCGAATATTGGAATGCACGCGTCCAGAGCCGACGTGAACAGTGGAACCGTACGACCCGAGATGCATTCGATCGCAATCTGCAGGTGATCAACGAATCAGTCCACGAATACACTACGATCCTGCAGCAGGACCCGGAGGATGAACTTTCCGGCGAAATGCTCGATGCGGTAATGACTGATAAGATGAATTTGCTGCGCGATTTTGCAGACCTTTAGTTTTAAGTGATGTTGTTCAGAGTTTTTAAAAAAATCGGACGGAAAGGTCCGGCGAAAACTACGATGCTTCTGGCCGTAGTTTTTTTCTTGTCTGTTTTTGCTGGTGAAAGCTACGCCCAAAAGCGGTTCGCCCGCGTTTATCCTGCCGGCCAGGATATTCGCCTTGTCCTGATCAATAAGACCGGAACTGTCACAGTCGAAGGCTGGAATCGGCCAGAGGTTTCCATTGTAGCTTCCATGGAAGCTCCAGCCGCAAATATCGCTCCCCAGAGCCTGAGCGGAGTTATCGATATCAATCTGCTTCGTGATAATCAGGGACGTGACACGGGGAATGTGAATTTCAACATCAGAGTTCCCTACAACTCCAAGGTCGACATCGAAACCCGTATCGGGAACCTCCAGGTCTCAAACGTTCGCAGCGGCCTGGTACGAGCCCACATCACAAGCGAAGGTGATATTACGCTGACGAACATATACGCCACGGCGGTCTCAGCTGAGAACACGATGGGCGATATCTTCTTCGACGGTGAGATACAGGAAGATGGCAAATACCGTTTTGCATCAATGAAAGGTACCATCAATCTCCGCATCCCATTCACCTCGTCATTCAAACTCGTCGCAACGGCACCCTCCTCACGGAACATCTCTCTCGGCAGCTTCGATAACGCCAACCTCAACCGCGTCAGTGACGGCCGCCGGGTCATTGGAACCTTCGGCAGCGGCAGTGCAACCCTGACTGTCACCAATCAGCGTGGCGGGATCGGTTTCTTTAGCCGATGATGGCCGGTCGAATTTTGTTGACCCTTTAACACCGCAGGCCATATCATAGTTGTGGTAGTACTCTCCGCACCCATCAAATCAAATGAAAAACATAATATCCTTGCTTTTAGGGCTTTTCGTTGTAATGGCGTTTTCCATCGCAGGTTTCGGCCAGGCTCCGAACATGGTGAAACGCACCACAACGAAAACCGATCGTTTTGATTTCGGCTCCGGCGGCACCGTAGTTATCAATGGAGCTCCGAGCGGCTCGATCAAGGTGCAGGGCTGGGCGAAGAATGAGATCGAGATCACGGCTGTGATCGAAGTTCAGGCGGCAAACGAGGCTGACTTGGCAAGGATCGCTGAGGTTACCGGCTTTATTACTGATGAGAGTGCGATCCGGACGAGCGTCATCACGGTTGGCGTTCACAACAAATTCGGCCTGAAGAAACTGCCCAAGAATTTTCCAAAACAGCTGATCGGCCTGCCCTTTACGCTCAACTACGTCATATCGGTCCCGCGGTATTCCGATCTTGAAATAGATGGCGGAAAAGGGGATCTCTCGATCGCGGGTGTCGAGGGCTCGATCCGTGCGAACTTCATTGAATCAAAGGCGAATGTTGAGATTATCGCCGGAAACACGACTCTGATCATCGGCACGGGAACACTTGATGTAGCGTTCGGCGTTCGAGGTTGGCGCGGACGATACACTGATGTCCAGGTTGCCGCCGGGGACCTGAACGTGAAGTTCCCGTCAAACATGAGTGCTGAGATCGATGCCACGATCCTGCGGACCGGAATGATCGAAAATCATATTCCTGACCTTAAACCGCGCGATCGAAAGGTTCCCTTTACCGACAAGTCGATCATTGCCAAGGCCGGTGTCGGCGGAGCACCGCTTAAATTTGTAGTCGGAGTCGGGAATATGAAATTGGACAGGCTTGTGACGCCGCTCTGAAAAATAAAGTAGCAAAGATCGAGAGTCTTACACCCGACACAGGTGGTTATGACTTTTTTTAGGTGGTAAACTACCAAGGTTTATCACCTTTTTTTTTTGAATTAGACCGACGGCCGTTGGGTGCCCGTCGCTGAAATTATGACAATAAAATCAGATATCTGGCTGCGTAAAATGGCGGAGGAAGAGAATATGATCACGCCATTTCTGCCGCAGCTTGTGCGCGAGGCAGACGGCAAGCGGATCATCTCGGCGGGCTGTTCGAGCTATGGATATGATATGCGTCTGGCGGACGATGGCTTCCGCATCTTCTCGTCGGTCCACGCAAAAGAGATCGATCCAAAACGATTTGACGAGCAGTTTTCCCTTATCGAGCCTCAGGTGCATGAGGCTGAGGATGGTGCTAAATACTATCTCCTTCCGCCTCATCATTACGGCCTCGGTGTCACGGTCGAGACATTCAAAATGCCGCGAAATGTCACCGGTGTCGCCCTCGGCAAATCAACCTACGCCCGCGCCGGGCTGCTCGTAAATACGACGCCGCTCGAAGCCGGCTGGACCGGACGCCTGGTCGTTGAGATCGCAAATCTGGCTAATCTGCCGCTGCGTGTCTACATCAACGAAGGTATCGGCCAGATTTTATTTTTCGAATCGGACGAAGACTGCGGCGTAAGTTACGAAGACCGCGGCGGCAAATATCAGGGGCAAACGGGGTTAACTTTCGCAAAGGTGTAACCTGCGCCTTTTGTATGAATCTCGGTAAAGAACGAGATGCAGATACTATTTAAATATGCGGCTAGCTCAAAAGATCGTTATTGCTGCGGCTTTAGTGTTTCTATATGCTGCGTCAGGATCTGCTCAGGAGACGCGACCACGCGTTCGCGATACTGGTATTAAGATCGGCATTCTTCCCACCGGGCCGCTTAACGCGATCACGGATGTTGCCGGTGTCAGCATCGGACAGACGACGATCGTTCGTGGCGATAATGTGCGGACGGGCGTGACCGCGATACTGCCGCATTCGGGCAATCTGTTTCAGGAGAAAGTTCCGGGAGCAGTTTACGTTGGCAACGGTTTTGGCAAACTCGCGGGTTCGACGCAGGTCAATGAGCTTGGCGAGATCGAGACGCCGATCCTGTTGACCTCGACCCTTTCGGTTCCCAAAACCGCTGATTTCCTGATCGACTACATGCTCGCTCTGCCCGGCAATCAGGAGGTGCGATCGATCAATCCACTGGTCGCTGAGACGAATGACGGCGGGCTGAATGACATTCGCAGCCGTCCGATCGCGAGGGAGGACGTATTTGCCGCACTGAAGAACGCAAAAATCGGTTCGGTCGACGAAGGCTCCGTCGGTGCCGGAACGGGAACCGTCGCGTTCGGCTGGAAGGGAGGAATCGGGACCTCGTCGCGAAAGCTGCCGCAATCGCTCGGCGGATACACGCTCGGAGTACTTGTTCAGACAAATTTTGGCGGCGTCCTCAGCGTTGACGGCGTGCCCGTCGGTCAGGAATTAGGCAGGTATTATTTGAAAGAGGCAGTTTCTGAGCAGTCGGCCGTTCCGCCCTCTTACGCAGCCGGTTCTGACAGAGCGGATGGGTCGATCATCATCATTGTGGCGACCGACGCCCCGCTAGATCATCGTTTACTTAAGCGACTTGCCGAGCGATCCATGTCCGGCCTCGCCCGAACCGGTTCATCGATGTCGAACGGCAGCGGCGATTACGCCATCGCATTCTCTACTCAGAACCGCATCAAAGCTTCGGACCCAAAGCGCTCGATCACGGTCCTCGGAAATGACGCAATGTCACCGCTCTTCCAAGCCGCGATCGAGGCAACGGAGGAGGCGATACTCAATTCGTTATTCAAGGCGACAACGGTCACCGGCAACGGCCGCACGATCGACGCCTTGCCGCTCGACAAGGTTAAAGAGATCCTGAAACGCTACGGACGTATATCCAAATAAAAAAGAGAATGCATGAAAAGTCAGAATAAGAAGAAGATAACCACGAAATAATACTAAAAAGATCAAAAAATATTTCATTTTTGTGTTCTTTTTGGCGTTATTTCGTGGTTACTCTCCTATTGTCCTTACTTCTCAGTCATCCTCTATGATCAGAAAAAAAATTAAGCTACACCGTTCCGTCGTCCGTTCCGGAATCGTATGAAACCGGCGTCGACATATCTGCTCCGGCATCAAATCCCGTATCGACCGCTGACATATCATATCCGCCCCCGACGTCCACCGCCGACGATGGATCGACATCGTACATCGGTGAGGCCGGATCAGCAGAGGCCGCGTATGTGTCGGCGGACTCCTGATACGAGGCGGCGTTATCGAGGCTGCTTTGGGCGGCGTCGGTGTTGCCTTGCTGGGCGTACCATTCGGCGTTGTCGGCAAAATAGTCAGCGTTCTTTTCCTGGTAGACCGCATTGCCAAGATTAGAAGCGTCCTGGTCTGCTTGACCGGTGTGGTCTGATCCGCTTGCGAGATAGTCCGCATCGCCGGTCTGATAGCCGACGTTCAGAGCATCTTCTTTGGCAGCTTCATAATCGCCCGCGGCGATGTGCTCGGCTTGCTGTGTGCGGTAGTCGTCTGCAAGTTCCTGCTTATAAGCGGCGTTATCCAGATCACCCGAATCCGATGCGCCGAGCATCGACGAATCGCCCGCCGCATAAGACTCATTCTCCGCAACCTCTCTCGCTTCGGCCGCGGCCGCGTAATCTCCTTGCGCAACAAATTCATCGGCTTTTGCCTGAGCTTCGCTGGCGGCGTCTGCGTGTGCCTGCTGTTCGGCCAAAGCCGGATCTTCCGCCGTTTCTCTCGTTGGATCGGTTACCGAAGCCGCATAAACCGGCTCGCTGCCTTGGTTGTACGAGGTGCCAACGGCGTAATCTCCGGTAAACTCTTCACCAGCTGTATCAGATACCGGAAAGCCGTCTTCGCCGACGGTGAATTCGATGGAATTTGTCGAAAGTTCTTCTTCCGTAGGCAAACCTTCGGCTGTTTCGATCTCAAATTCGCCGTCTCCGTCAGCGTCGGTATAGGTGACATCAAATTCACCATCGCCGTCCGTATCGAGCATAGCGACATCGATCTGTCCGTCGCCATCCGTATCCGCACCCGCGGCATCAATGGCTCCGTCGCCATCCGTATCCATGACGATCACGTCCAGATTGCCGTCGCCGTCGGTGTCAGCCGAAACAGCATCGACCTTTCCGTCGCCGTCCGTGTCGCCGGCGATGGTGTCAAGCTCGCCGTCGCCGGCGGTATCAGCAGCACCGGCGTCGATCTTTCCATCGCCGTCGGTATCCGCGTATGTGACCTCGGTCTCTGCCGCACCGTTGTCAAACAATGCCTCGACGATCTCGTCTGCTAACGAGCTTTCATCGCCGGGAGCGGTCGTTATCTCGAAATCCTTTTCGTCAATGATCGTTGTTGGGTCTTGTTCATTCGCCATAGTTTTGGTTCTCCTCTTTTATTTTTGCCGGAGGAGCTTTTGGCTCGGCCGGTTTGATCCTTTTTTGAATATCGGTTACCTTACCGCACCCTGCACTCGGGCATTTGACCGAAAGTTTTTGCTTGCCCTTGAGCGCAGAGATCGGTACACGCAGTGGGGCTTTACATGCAGAACATTTGATCTTGATCTCGGTCGGAGCTTTTGGCTTTGGTGGAGGCGGCACCGGAGCAGGCTTGGGCGGAGCGTTTTTCATCAAGGCCTGCTTGATCCACGAGGCCGTTCGAGCGAATTCAGGGCCGTTAGCAAATTGATTCAGAAGCTTTAAACGTGGCCCGAGATAGGGCGTCGAGGTTGTCGTAAGTTCCGAAAGCCGCAGCAGATCGCCATCGTCCTCACGCTGCTGTTCGAGCCAGGCTTCGATATTTATCTGCTTGAAAATGAACGAAGATTTCAGTGACCACGACAAGAGCGTTCGCCGTGCGACCTCCTCGCTTCCAACCGCGAGTAGACCTGCGCGATCCGCAGTGATCTCAGCCTGGCGTGCCCAGGCGAGCAGCGGCATTTCGACTGCTCCTCCGATCAGGGCCGAGGGGCTAAGGATAGCGTTAAAGATACCGCCCGCCATAAATCCTTTCGCGGGGCCTTGTTCGCCGAGGAAGAATCGAATAACCGTCTTCCATAGGGCATGTCCCGCTTTGCAGTGGCCCATTTCGCGGGCAAGGAGATAGAGCATATCGACACCCTGAAAATTACCCGCAACAGCAGAACCAATGACAATGAACGAGTTCTTGTCGCTGCCGAAGGTCAGGCAATCCCACGGACGGTCACCCGAGAGGTAAATGTCGGGCATGTGCGACATTCCGAGGATGCGAGCCGCCCGAACGGCTTGACCGAAAACTTGCGGCATCTGCTTTTCGCCCAATAAGATGCCGTTAAATGATACCTCGATCCAGCGTCGTCCGACCTTTTCCGAAACGGCTTTAGCGGCGGCATTCAATGGCTTTGCAGCCTTCAGAGCCGCCATTGCCTTGGCGTCTGCAGCCCAGGCAAAAGCTGAATTGTCGATCTGGTAGCCCGGAACGAGCGGACGAAGCCAGCGGCATTCCTTACAGACTACCGACTTTTCCGACAGGCCGCGGCCATCACCACCGCACGTACGGCAAATTGCTGGCTGCGGCACAAACTGCGGCTGCGGCTGATAGTTCTGATCGTAATTCGGTGGCTGAAGCTGGGCTTGATGTGCTTGCGGCTGCTGCCACTGCTGATTTTGTGGCTGCTGAGGCTGGGGTGCCTGAACCGCCATTCCAGTTCCGCAGTAAATGCAGAATCGCGAGCCATGAGCGGGCTGACGATGGCCGTTCGAGCAGACAGGTAAATTTTGCGGATCGTTAGCCATTAATATCCACCACCGCCCGCGATGGCCGAGAGTAGAACCCAGATGACCCAAATTCCGATATGGATGACCGTCGCCGCGATACCGACCCATAGGCCGATCTGCGACATCATCTTTCCATCCCCGGGCGATCTGCCTTCGCGGATGGCTTGCAGCTCGAGCCATCCGAGTATCGCACCGGGAACGCCGAGGAGGGGCCCGCAGCAGAGAAGTCCGCCGACAGAGAGCAGCATAGCGATCAATGGCTTTTGCGTGGCAGGCGAGGCTGCCACGTAAGCCTGGCCGCCCATTACTGGAGCCGCAACAGGATTCTGCGGCCATGGCTGCTGTTGCTGGGTTCCGATACCGGGAGCGTTAAGCGGCGTAGCGCAATTGTGGCAAAAAGCGGCTTCGGCCGGATTAGGTAAACTGCATTTTGGACAGACTTTGGTCATATTTTTATTAATTCTCGATGCCATGTGCTAATTCAAAGCAAAATGACAACAGCGAAATTAAAGCCTTCAAAGAATAGAGCGTAAAAACACGCCGATTGTGGTCAAATTATTTTGTTAACGTTGGTAGAATAGCTGAAGTCGGCTAAATTTAGAAGACCTTTCGAACATAGAATGGATCACCTGCAGAACTACATCGGTGGAAAGTTAGTTAGCCCTGTTTCGGGGGAATATCTGGGTAATTTCGACCCGTCGACCGGTGCGGTTTATTCATTGATACCGGATTCGGATGAGCGCGACGTCGAGAGTGCAGTGCAAGCGGCGTCCGCTGCATTTTCGGAATGGTCATCAACCTCGGCGGAAGTGCGACATGATATTTTGATGCGGCTGGCCGCTTTGATCGAGCGTGATCTGGAGCCGCTCGCCTTGGCCGAGAGCGTTGATCAGGGAAAGCCGGTTTCGCTTGCCCGAATGGTCGATATTCCGCGGGCGGTCGCTAATTTTAAGTTCTACGCGACGGCGGCAATGCACACCGCCAATGAATCGCATGACAGCGTTGGACAGAATGCGATCAACTACACACTGCGGCAGCCTCTCGGCGTCGTCGGCTGCATATCGCCGTGGAACCTGCCGCTCTACCTTTTTACATGGAAGGTCGCACCTGCTATTGCTGCCGGTTGCACAGTCGTCGCGAAACCCAGCGAAGTGACGCCGATGACGGCTTATCTGCTGTCAAAACTTTGTATCGAAGCCGGTTTGCCCGCCGGAGTGCTTAATATCGTCCACGGACTTGGCCCAAAGGTCGGTTCGGCGATCGTCGCTCACAAAGACGTCAAGGCTATCTCATTCACCGGCGGCACAAAGACCGGCGAAGAGATCGCCCGCGTTGCCGCTCCGATGTTCAAAAAACTTTCGCTCGAACTCGGCGGTAAGAATCCAAACATAATTTTCGCAGACTGCAATTACGAAGAAATGCTGGCGACAACCGTTCGCTCGTCTTTCTCAAATCAGGGCGAGATCTGCCTGTGCGGTTCGCGGATATTTGTTGAGCGGCCGCTGTACGAGCGATTCAAAAGAGACTTCATCGAGAGAGTTTCCGCCTTAAAGGTTGGCGATCCTTTGGCAGCCGACACAGATGTCGGTGCGATCGTCTCGAAGCAGCATTTTGACAAAATAATGTCGTACATCGAACTCGCAAAAGCCGAGGGCGGAACGATCTTGAAAGGCGGTATTCAGCATTCAGCATTCAGCATTCAGCATTCTAAAGGCTGGTTCATCGAGCCGACCGTTATCGAGGGGTTACCGCACGATTGCCGGACGAATCAGGAAGAGATCTTCGGCCCCGTGGTGACGATCATGCCGTTCGACGCTGAGGACGAGGTTTTGGGTTTTGCTAACAGTGTGCGTTACGGTCTCTCGGCGACGGTTTGGACTGAAAGCCTTTCCCGTGCCCATCGCGTAGCAGCTAAGCTCGAATCGGGCATCGTCTGGATCAACTGCTGGCTGCTCCGCGATCTGCGAACGCCATTCGGCGGCATGAAAGAAAGCGGCGTCGGCCGGGAAGGCGGGTTTGAGGCTCTGAGGTTCTTTACTGAGGAAAAGAACGTCTGTATTCGCATCTAGCCGACTGGCGACATTGATATGTGCATGCTTCGTTTGAGGAGACAATATGAGTACTATCAAACGAATAATTCTGGGGCTTTTGGCGGTTGGTGTTATCTACATTCTAGGCGGAGCTATCTTGAGCGACCTGGTATTTGCGCAACCTAAGATCGACTACGCAAATTATTTCAGGCCCGGCGATAAACTGTTCAGCAGGGCCGAAGGATTCGATCAAACTGTTCTCTCAGTGGGTAACGGTTGGCTGCAGACACGTCTCGTGGTTCTGCCGAACGCCGCCGGGCCGCCGGAGCATTTTCATGAGGCGTTCGAGGAAAAGTTTACCGTCAAAAGCGGTACGCTCAGCATCTTAGTGAGCGGCGAAAAGCGGACGCTTCACGCTGGCGAGACGATCTCGATCCCGCCGATGACGAAGCATAAGCCATTCAATGAAACCGCCGAGACCGTGATCGTCGAGAGCGACGACCCCAAGACGCTACCGGTGGAATTCGGGTACCTGCTTTCGCAGCTGTACGGTTTTATGGATACTTATCCAAATGGGCCGGGCGTGCCGCGGATCATGATGCAGCTTTCGGTTTATGGCACCGATGCGGATTCCTGGATAGCCGACGGCCCGCCGTTGCCCGTGCAAAAAACGATGCGTTTTGTCATTGCACCGACAGCACGGCTGCTCGGATACAAGAAATTTTACCCGCAGTTCAAACCGAATGGCGGTTGATCGGATATTTCAGGAGACCGGATCGAACAAAATGCGTTTGAGATCGACGCTAACGACATTAAGCCTGCTTTTCGTTTTTGCTCTGCATCTGCATGGCCAGAATGAACCGCCAAAGAAAAGCTATATTCTCGAGTTGTCTGGAGCGTGTTCGCCGGGGGAAATGTCGGTCGAGTTTTTCATCGCCGGAGCGTTTGGCGGTTACAGCAGCTTTATTAAGACCGATTCTCGATTCTCGCGATACGATATACCGACCGTTCGATACGGAATGCCCGCGACATCGCTCAAGTTGATGATCAGAGGAGCAAGATGCCGGACGCAGATACTCGATATTCCTGACCTCGCGAAAAGCGAAAGCGTCATCCGCACCCGACTCCGCAGGTCGAGGACCATCGAGTTTCGCGGCAAGATCCGATCGCCGGAAAGACTCGCGAAGAATGAACGCTGGCTAACCGTAGAGTATTGGGCACACTGGAAGTGCGAATTCCTCGGCCTGCCCGATTGCATGATAGGGCCAAACCGCATCGACGCGGTCGATGTTGGGGCCGACGGGCGGTTCAAGGTGCGATTACCCGATGTGGCTAACGATGGAGCTCTCTTTCGATTTGCGGATCGAGGCGCGTTCGAGTTCTTCATTCGCGATCCAAAGACGGGAGATATTCTATACAATCTGCGAAGCGCGATCAGCCGAAAAGGCTCATTCGCCGTGCCGGTCGCAATCGAATATCCGCAGGATATCGAATTTGAACTCGAGCGGTATCGGTGAAGTTAATTTCTGAACGCATTGGGGTAATATTGAATTATGAAAGGTTTTTACAGCTTTGTTTTGGTTCTGGTTTTTTCGATAGTTTCGCTTGCTCAGCAAAATCCGCCGGCCGAATCCGCGATGTCGCGCTTTCTTCGATACGTTAAGATCGATACGCAGTCGGCTGAGGATCAACCGGCTCCGCCGAGCACGAAAAAGCAGCTCGATCTGGCGAATCTGCTGGCGAAAGAGCTGAAAGATCTCGGCGTTCAGAACGTGCGGATCAGTGAGTGGGGAATCGTTTACGGGATGGTTCCGGGGAATCTTGCGGACAATTCCTCCGTGCCGACGATCGGCTTCATGGCTCACATGGACACGTCGCCGGCGGTTTCCGGAGCGAATGTTAACGCCATTATCCACAAGAATTACCAGGGCGGCGACATTGTTTTGCCGAACGACAAAACGCAGGTCATCACGGTAAAGCAGAATCCTGATCTCAAAAACCTCATCGGCGACGACATCATTACGGCAGACGGCACGACGCTGCTCGGCTCTGACGACAAATCCGGTTGTGCCGAGATCATGACGATGATCGACACCTTGAAGCAGAATCCGTCGATCAAGCACGGCAACATCGCCATCGCCTTCACACCCGACGAAGAGGTGGGCGGCGGTATCGAAAAGTTTGATATCGCGGGCTGGGGAGCAAAGTTCGCTTATACCGTTGATGGCGAACAGCTTGGCGATATCTCGAACGAGACTTGGTCGGCTCGAACCGCGACTGTTACATTTCGCGGCAAATCTACGCATCCCGGCACGGCGAAGGGAATCATGATCAATTCTTCATACGCTGCGGGCGATTTCCTTTCGCGGTTTCCCGCCATGGTCCCGAACCGTCCCGAAACGACCGCCGGCCGCGTTGGTTTTATTCACCCGTATTCGTCGAACATGACGGAAGAGACTTCGACTGTGAAAATACTGCTCCGCAATTTCGACATCGCCGGGCTTGCCGGCCAGGAAAAAGCGATCAGGCGCGTGATGGCCGCGACGCAGAAGAAATTCCCGAACGTCAAGATCGAATACGCCAGCGTGCTCGGCTATCTCAATATGAAAGAGGTGCTCAAAAACTATCCGCAGCTCACCGACTACGCGATCGAAGCAGCAAAAAGGGCCGGAATTAAAGCAGAACTTCGCCCAATACGAGGCGGAACGGATGGTTCACGTTTGACCGCAATGGGCTTGCCAACGCCGAATCTATTCACGGGCGGCCATAATTTTCATGGTAAGCTCGAGTTCAACTCGAAAAAAGGGCTGGAAAAATCAACCGATACTCTGGTAGCCTTGGTTCAGATCTGGACCGAGAGATCCAGGTAGCTTTTGAATTGAAATTCAGCTCCCGAGGTTAATGTGATGAGAAAGGTCGTTCTATGGTTAATGGTCTTGTCGTTTGCGAGCTTTTTTGCGGGGCATCTTTATGAATTAATCGTCGTCGTGCCCAACTGGAAATCCGGGGCTATCGCCGACGTTACGAAATACAATCAGTTCTTCAGTCTTGCCAGTCCGGCGGACTACTACAACCTTACGGTTGGTAGTTCGTTTATTTTCTCGATCGTCGGCCTAGCTTCGATATTGAAGTGCGGGAAGATTGCGATCATCTTCGCGTCCACGGCTATTCTTGTCGTCGTCATTTATGCGGTCTACACATACGCCGTTTTTTTGCCCACTAACTTCTATATCGGAGCGGGCAATTACGATCCGGCAGTACTTGAGCCGCTGGTCGCTCGCTGGGTCTTTCACGAACCCATCCGCTTTGCTTTGATAGGCGTTGGGCTCTTGGCATCTATATTGACGATGGAAAACAGCGATGGGAGTGTTTAGAACCGTCTACTTTTCTACATAAAACTCAGGAAATCGATTCTTGAGATCTTCGACCTTAGGCTTGTCGTGGGCAACTATGTACCCATGATTCGGATTCTTTTTCATGAAATCCTGATGGTACGCCTCGGCTTCGTAGAACTTTTTGAGCGGAACGACCTCGGTAACGACCGGTTTTGGCAGGGCCTTTGATCTGTCGATCGCTTCGATATAGGCCTGAGCCGCTTTTTTCTGCTCTTCGTTTGCGAAGAATATAGCTGAGCGGTACTGCCGTCCCGTGTCAGGGCCCTGACGATTAAGCTGCGTTGGGTCGTGCGCAACCGAGAAGAATATCGTTAAAAGCTGGGTGTATGTGACCTTTGCCGGGTCAAAAGTGATCTGAACGGCCTCAGCATGATCGGTATCGCCGCTGCTGACCGTTTCGTAGTCCGCGGTTTTTGCATCACCGCCGGAGTAGCCTGATCTGACATCGATCACGCCTTTTACGTGCTCAAAAACGCCCTCGACTCCCCAAAAACAGCCTCCCGCGAATACCGCGACCTGCGTAGATTTAGGTGCTTCCGCATTCGGCTGCGTATCGACCGCCGGGACGACCTCGCGCAGATCGGCAGTTTTGCCCGAGCTGCTCGCGATACCGCACCCGACCGCAACGATAACCATTGTTCCCAATGCAAGTTTAGTAAGAAGTGACATATTGAAGACTCCTACGGAGATTATACGATAACAAATTCGTGCAGCTCACTGCATTTAGATTCACGCCCGTACTGTTCTAACAGCCAACATTCCTGATAGACTTATTTTTATTCGTTTGAGTCGATCTATGAACGGTGAACCGCTTAATTCGTCCAAAGCTCCCGAGCCTGTCGGCTTGTATCCGCACGCACGCCGTGTCGGTGATCTGCTGTTTTTATCAGGTGTCGGCCCGCGTGAAAGGGGTACGAAAAAGATACCCGGCGTCGAGCTGAACGATGCGGGCGAGATCGTTTCCTACGACATCGAAACGCAATGTCGGTCGGTGTTTCAGAATGTTAGATACATCGTCGAGGACGCCGGTTCGTCGTGGGACAAGATCGTCGATGTGACGGTTTTCTTGACGAATATGAAGGCCGATTTTGCGACGTACAACCGCATTTACGCGGAATATTTTGCCGATAATCAGCCATGCCGCACGACGGTCGAGATCAGTTCGCTGCCAACGCCGATAGCGATCGAGCTGAAAGTGATCGCAACGATAAACTAGTAGAGATAGGAGAAAAAATGATAGAAACAAGGGGTTACGCCACACACGACGCGAATGCAAAATTCGTCCCGTTCAATTTCGAACGCCGCAATCTCGGCGATCATGACATTCTGATCGACGTCCAGTTTTGCGGCATTTGCCATTCGGACATCCACCAGGCGAAGCAGGAATGGGGGCCGTCGATCTACCCGATGGTTCCGGGCCACGAGATCGTTGGCCGCGTTTCTAAGGTCGGGAGTGCGGTGACAAAATTCAAGCTCGGCGATCTCGCCGGTGTGGGCTGTTTTGTTGATTCGTGCCGCGAGTGCTCGGCGTGCAAAGCCGATCAGGAGCAGTTTTGTAAGGTGCACACCGCTGCAACGTATAACGGTACCGAGATGGATAAAGTGACGCCGACGCGCGGCGGCTATTCGAAGCATCACGTCGTAGACGAAGCCTACGCACTAAAAGTCTCGTCCGATCAACCGCTCGCGGCCGTCGCTCCGCTTCTGTGCGCGGGCATTACGACCTATTCGCCGCTGAAACATTACAAGGTCGGCCCGGGCAGTAAGGTCGCCATCGTCGGCCTCGGCGGGCTCGGCCACATGGGCGTCAAGCTAGCCGTTTCGATGGGAGCCGAGGTCACGGTTCTGAGCACCTCGCCATCGAAAAAGGACGATGCACTCAAACTCGGTGCCCATCATTTCGTCGTGACCAGCGACAAAGCCAACCTCAAACCGCTCAAAGGCACGTTCAATTTCATCCTCGATTGCGTTTCGGCAGATCACGAGATGGATATGTATCTGAACCTGTTGGACGTTTACGGTGCGATGGTGCTGGTCGGTCTGCCTGAAAATCCGGTCTCAGCCCGAGCCTTCTCGCTCGCCGGCAACAACCGCACGCTCGCCGGTTCAAGCATCGGCGGCATCAAGGAAACGCAGGAAATGCTCGACTACTGCGCCGAACACAACATCACCTCCGACGTCGAAGTCATCCCGATCACCAAGATCGAAGAAGCCTACGAACGCACGATCAAGGCTGACGTTCGTTATCGATTCGTGATCGATATGAGCACGCTTTAGGAAGTGGTGAATGGTAATGGTAAATGGTGAATGGTTATCCATTAACCATTTACCATTAATAGCTAACTCTATGCGCTACATCGCCCTTCTCCGCGGCATCAATGTCGGCGGCAACACGATGATCAAGATGACGGAACTCAAAGCCGTGTTCGAGGAACTCGGCTTTGAGAACGTCGTTACCTACATCAACAGCGGCAACATCGCCTTTGATTGCGAAAGACCGCGCGTCAGCAAGGGCGAATCACCGAACGCCGCTGAAGAGAAACTAACCGCGAAAATCGAGCAAGCCATAGAAAAGCACTTCGCCAAACAGATCCCTGTCATGATCCGCGAACAAAGCGCGATCGCCGACATCCTTGCGAGCAATCCGTACGAGGGCCAATTCGAAAGCCACAAGGAAATGCACGTTCTCTTTCTAAGAGAAGAAATGCCCGCCGAAAAGCTCGAACAACTTCTCGCTGCCGCCCCCGAAGGCGAAGGTTACACGGTCATCGGCCGCGAGCTCTATTGCCATCTTCCAAAGGGAGTGATCGACAGCCTTCTTGGTAAGAGCTACCTCGAGAAAAAGCTAAAACTTGCCGTCACCGGCCGCAATTGGCGAACGGTCGAAAAGCTTTCTACGCTTTAAGAAAGTGCCCACGAAAAGCACGAAAGTAACTAAAAAGAATAAGAGAAACCGTGGTATAAAATGCATTAGGATCTTCTAAATGGATAGTATTGAACACTGCAGTGTGTTTTAGATTTTTTCTTTATTTCGTGCATTTCGTTGGCAGTTTTATGGCCGAATTAATTTATCCTGATGAATCGTACAAGATAATCGGTGCTTGTTTTGAAGTTTACAAGTCGAAAGGCTGTGGTTTTACGGAACCGGTCTATCAGGAATGCCTCGCCCTGGAATTTGCATTGCAGGGGATTCCCTTCATCGCTCAACCTAAGATCGAAATGGAATACAAGGGCACGAAACTCGAACAGTTTTTCCGTGCCGATTTCGTGTGTTACGGTACGATCATCGTTGAACTGAAAGCCCTTTCGAAACTCATTGACGAACATCGTTCACAGTGCTTAAATTACCTCCACGCCAACAAATTCCGCCTCGCTCTTCTAGTAAATTTTGGCCACCACCCAAGACTGGAATATGAGAGAATCGTCGTGTAGAAATTTCCTATTTAGTGCCTTTCGTGCTTTTCGTGGGCAATTCTTATGATTCGAAGACCTTTCAACTTCAAACAATGGATCGACGAGCACCGTCATCTGCTCAAACCGCCGGTGGGGAATCAGTGTGTTTATGACGACGGCGATTTTATCGTGATGGTCGTCGGCGGGCCGAATTCTCGCAAAGACTATCACTGGGACGATGGCGAAGAGCTGTTTTACCAGCTCGAGGGCGACATCAAGGTCCAAATTCAGGAAAATGGTAAGGCTGTTGAAGTGCCGATACGAGAAGGCGAAATGTTCCTCCTCCCGCCGCGTATTCCGCACAATCCCATCCGCCCGGCAAACACCATTGGCCTCGTGATCGAACGCAAACGCCGGATAGGCGAACTCGACGGCCTCCTCTGGTTCTGCGAAAACTGCAACAGCAAGCTGTACGAAGAATATTTCCAGCTAGACGATATCACCACACAGTTTCAGGGCGTTTTCCGTAAATTCTACGGCGATGAGAATTTGCGAACTTGCAAAACATGCGGCTTAGTAATGGAACCGCCGCCGGTCGCTAGCTGAAAAGATTGACATACATATATTATACGTATAGGCTATGTTCTTGTGGGACGAGCCAAAACGACTAAAAGTTCTTAAAGAACATCGCATCGATCTCGAGCTCATCACCGATGCGTTTGATGACGACTTTGGGGTCTATTTCGAGGATGTTGAGCATTCGACCGCATCCGAGATCCGTTTCAATCTCATCGCGATCTTTGCAAAGTACGGGCTGGTTTACATTACCTTTACCCCCGAGGGCGATGGCATCCGATTGATAACCGCATGGAAGGCAGAAAAGTGGGCGGTACGAGAATATGAGCAGTGCAAAAAATAGCGATTACGAGTATCTCGAGACTTCTGAAGAGGCAAGTAAAAGAGGACTAAGACGAATTACACGTCCCGCCTTTTTGGGAGAACCGAAACGAAGGGAGAACAAGAAACCCATCACCATCATGCTTGATCCGGACATAATCGAGCATTTTAAAGCACAGGCCGAAAGTTCACGCACGGGATATCAAACGCTTATCAATCAAACACTGCGTGATTCCATTCAAGACGCTGAAATGGCGGATCCGATCGAAAAACTTTTGAATAACAAGAAAGCTCTAAAACGCCTCAAGACAAAATTGGAGGCGGTATGAACCTATCCTTGAGTGGTGTAAATGGCCATAACAGATCTAAGGATGAAGAAAGTAGGGTATATGCATGTCTGTTCTAATTGAAGAACTTCGCGCCCTGGTCGAGGTCTTCAACAGCCACGATATTGAGTTTGCACTTTGCGGCGGACTCGCGGTCGCGGCTCACGGACTGGTTAGGGCAACCCAAGACATTGATTTCCTGATCCGCGAGGAATCCTTGGATAAGGCATTCGCCGCGGCTGCCGAAGTCGGTTTTGATATTCGCGGACTTGATATCTCGTTTAAGGAACGAACGGTCGAGATAAGGCGCGTTTCCAAGATCGTCGGGGAAGATGTGATCTCACTCGACTTGCTACTTGTAACGCCTCATGTCGAAGATGTTTGGGCAGGCCGCGAGAATCGTGAATTTGCGGGGGAAGCCCTTTCAGTAGTTGCCAGAGATGGACTTATCAAAATGAAGAAACAGGCCGGCAGGCCGCAGGATCTTGCCGACATTCAGAGGTTAGAAAATGAAGAAAATTGATATGTCGTCGGAGGCGATCACGCGGCGTTTGCGTCAGGCCAGCGAACTGCGAGACCTGTCGCTCTCGTTGATGAGATCGAAGCCGCTCACGGCCGAAGAAGCCGTCGAGCTTCGCAAAAAACGCAAAAAGGAAAAAGACGGTATCCAGCCAAAATAAGGGAAATTACCATGAAATTCACATCAACATTCGAAATTAAAGGCTGGGATGTCGCGGATTCGGGCGGCGTGGATGAGCTAGCTGACGTGGGCCGGGCGACGATTCGTAAGGCATTTTCCGGCGAGCTCGAAGGCACCAGCGTCGGCTACGGGCTGCTCATGCAGACCCAGCACGAGACCGGCGGCTACGTCGTGATCGAACGCGTCAGTGCCAAGACGGACGGCCGCGAAGGCACTTTTGTCATTATGCACTACGGCGTCCGCGATGCCTCAGGCGGCGGGCCCTGGTACGGCGATGTCGTCCCTGGCTCCGGAACCGACGGTTTCGAAGGCGTCACCGGAACTTTCGGCATCCAACACGACGAAGCCGGCGCGATCTTCACATTCGATCTCAATTTCGCATAACCGACTGGAGCTCAAGCGTCCCGCTTGCCAACGCCGCAGCTTCTGCGGCGTAACGGCGCCGATCATTTAGCAAGTTGTAAAAGTCCCAGAGCCTTAGCGGGTTTCAACCGCTTGGCAAGCGGGACGATTGCGCTCCAGTCCGCTCACGCTTTTGCCTTTCCGATCACTCGGGTCGCTTTTATATCTAATACCAGCACGCTGTCTTCGTCGATCTCGGCGGTGTGGAATGCGACGGTTCTTGGGACCTGGATCTGGTGATGACGGATGAATCGATTTGCTCGTATCACTCGATGCCGGCCTCCAGATTTCTGGAGCAGCGGGTAAGCGTGTTTTGTGATCTTGCTCGCCGGTGAGATGCCGATGAGGCGGTTTACCCTGTCAAAAAGCAGTACCGCCTGGCCGGGCCGCCCCAATTTCTCAAAGGCATTCGCCCCGATCAAAATTTCGCCCTTGCGGTTCAGCGAGACATGCAGCTCTGATGAAACGTCTTTGGGCCCGATGGTGAATTCTTCCCAGTGTTTTATCATAATGCGAAACAACGTATCATAGATAAAACAAAATGTCAAGTAAAAAATAACTGGAGCGCGGGGCGTCCCGTCTGCCAAGTCGTTGAGAACCGCTGATGTGCCCGGGTTCATTTCAACTTATCTTACTTTTAGAGCCGTCACGCCGGGGAAGCCTCGAAGTTGGCAAGCGGGACGCCCCGTGCTCCAGTCGGGGGAGGCTTGAGCTCCGCTCGCGGCGGGTGGCGGTGGGGTTTCGCGGCGGCGGTGAGCGGCGGCGAACAGCGGATATTTGGCGGCGGCGGCACGGGCGGCGGAACCAGTCGGCGGGAAGTGGATGAAAATTATGATCTTGGGCACAAAAACCGTCGAAAACGTCAGAAAAGATAGTTCGACCAATCTCGCAAATAACTCTACCAATCCTGGCGGACAACTCTACCGATGCGAGCGTCTTGCTTTACCTAAACGCCCCGGATCTGCCGTTCTGTAATTTTGTCGGGTTTGACCTCACAAATATCGACGTCATTACCAATGTAAACTTTTGTAAACTTACGGCTTGCAGTAGTAATTTGGTTGCCAAACCTGCGGAACCGTACTAAATTGATAGCAATTCACCAAAGTGCAATCTACTTTTGAATTTCTTTTCCGTTCTGATCCAAATTACGGTTTTGAGGACATTTAATGATGAGAATATTCGGCTTTGTGAAGCGCTTGAGCGTTTCCACTTTACTACTATTGTCGGTCGTTTCGTTCGCCGGGGCCCAGGCCACGCCAACGCCAGCTCCGCGGCCTGCATCGCCGCCGCCTACTTTTGAATCGTCCATCGCGGGCCTGCGATTTCGCGAGATCGGCCCTGCGACCATGGGCGGACGTATCAATGATATCGAGGTTGTCGCGCAGGATTCGCGGATCATTTACGCCGCGACCGCGGCCAGCGGCATTGTGAAATCGACGAACGGCGGCACGTCGTGGACCATGATCTTTGATAAGGAAAGCGTGGGAAGCGTTGGCGATATCGCGATCGCCCCGTCTAATCCGTCTATCGTGTGGGCCGGAACGGGCGAATCTAATAACCGCCAGAGCTCATCATGGGGCAACGGCGTCTACAAATCGATGGATGGCGGCAAGACATGGAAAAACATGGGCTTGGTTAATACGATGGCCATCGCCCGCGTCGTTATCCATCCGACCAATCCAGACATCGTCTGGGTCGCAGCGACCGGAAACCTCTGGGGCCCGAGCCCCGACCGCGGCGTTTACAAAACGACTGACGGCGGAAAAACGTGGACAAATACGCTGAAGATCAACGACGATACCGGCGCGACCGAGATCGCAATAGACCATGAAAGCCCGACCATTCTCTACGCCGCCATGTATCAACGCCGACGCACAGTGTTTGGCTTTAACGGTAGCGGAGAGCACAGCGCCATGTACAAATCGCACGACGGCGGCGACACGTGGACAAAGATCGTCAATGGCATGCCGTACAATACGGAAAACGCGCCGACCCCGCGTCCCGATGGACTGCTCGAAACCGGCAGATGTGCGATCGCGGTTTATGCGAAAGACACGAATGTCGTTTATGCGCTCGTCGAACACGCCAACGGCGGCATCTATCGCTCGACCGACAAGGGCGAAACGTGGACGCGTCAGGCCGACATAGCCGCAAATCCACGGCCCATGTATTTCAGCCAGATCCGCATCGACCCAAATAACGACCAACGCCTCTGGATGGCCGGCGTTTCGATGCAGTATTCAGAGGATGGCGGCCGGACTTGGACGGGAAACCTGGCCCGCTCTCCTCACGCCGACACTCACGGTATCTGGATCAACCCAAAAGACTCCAACAATCTCGTGATCGGTAACGATGGCGGCATCAACATCACCTATGACCGCGGCCGCACATGGGATTATGCAAACACCGTCCCGCTCGGCCAGTTTTATGAGGTTGGAGCTGACAACAGCGTGCCGTACAAGGTTTGCGGCGGCTTGCAGGACAATAATACTTGGTGTGGGCCGAGCCAGACATTAGCCGGCGGTGGTATCAAAAATGATGACTGGTATACGATCGGCGGCGGCGACGGATTCTTTGCCCAGCCCGATCCGAATGACCCGAATATCGTCTACGCCGAGTCGCAGGACGGAAATCTGCTGCGTCGAAACGTAAAAACCGGCGAAAGCAAGAGCATCCGGCCACGTGAAGAAGAAAACGAAAAGAGCTACCGTTTTCAGTGGAATTCGCCGATCTTGATCTCTTCGTATGATTCCAACACGATCTATTACCCCGGTAACTTTGTTTTCAAATCGACGGACCGCGGAGACGGCTGGAAAAAGATTAGCCCGGATCTGACGACCAATGTCGACCGCAACGGCTTGCAGATCATGGGTAAAGTGCCCGACAAAAATACTCGTTCGCGGCACGACGGCGTTCAGAATTATCCGACAATAACGACGATCTCGGAATCTCCGGTCGATCGCAACGTTTTGTGGGCCGGAACCGATGACGGCAATTTACAGGTGACTCGCGATTCTGCTACCTGGAAAAATGTCGTTGACAAGGTCCCGGGACTGCCAAAGGGCACGTATGTCAGCCGCGTTGTTGCATCGAAGTCCTCTGCGGGCGCGGCGTACGTGACATTTGACGGCCATCGAAATGGCGATTTTAAGGTCTATGTTTACATGACGACGGATTTCGGCGAATCGTGGAAGTCGATCGCGTCGAACCTGCCGCAGAATAACGGCATCGTCAGTGTTATCCGCGAACATCCGCGTAACCAGAACCTGCTTTTTGTCGGTACGGAATTCGGCCTGTTTGCGTCCTGGAACAAGGGCGGGAACTGGACCCAGATCAAGGCAAATCTGCCGACCGTGCCCGTTGACGACATCCTGATCCATCCGCGTGATAACGACCTGATCCTCGCCACCCACGGCCGCTCGATCTGGATCCTGGACGATATCTCGGCCCTTGAAGGGATGAATGACACCACGCTGGCCAGCAATATTCAGGTTTTCGACTCACGTCCCGGCATTCAGTGGCGGCCGTGGAACAACAAGCCTTTGACGGGTGATAAACAATTTGTCGGACAAAATCCGCAGATCGGAGCCTACGTCAATTTCTATCTGAAAGAACCGCTTAATCAGGGCGAGACCATTACCCTCACCTTCCAGGATTCGGCCGGCCAAACGGTCAGGACCGTTAACTGCGCACGTCCGCAGCCAGGAGCAGCACCCGGACCGGGTGGTGGCGGATTTGGCGGCGGCGGCGGCGGCGGTGGTGCCGCGGCAGCCGCGGCGGCAGCAGCAGCGGCCGCTGGAGGTGCGATTCCTCCGGCCCTTCTGGCCCAGTTTGGCGGCGGCGGTGGCGGTGGCTGCACCGCGAATCGAGGAATAAACAGGTATGTATGGGATATGCGCGCCCAGGCCCGCGCTGGCGGCGGCGGAGGTGGCTTCGGCGGCGGCGGAGGTGGCGGCGGCGGCTTTGGCGGCGGTGGAGGCCAGGGCTCACGCGTCGATCCGGGCGATTACACTGTAAAGATCAAACTCGGGACAACGGAACTATCAAAGCCGATCAAGGTGATGGAAGATCCGCGTATCGAATTCTCGGCCGAGGATCGCGCCAAGAAGAAGGCGGCTATCGCGAAGTTCGCTCCGTTCATTGCGCAAGCCCAGCAGGCAACGACCCAGATCGTCGCGCTGAGAGCGAATGTGAACGCGCAGCTTGAGGCATGGAAACGGCCTGGTGTTCCGCAACCACCGGCGAACGTCAAGACTTCGGTCGAAGATCTGCTCAAGAAGATCGACGCCATCTATCCGAACTGGGGACAGATACCCCAGGCGGGCGGCGCCGTCAACCTCAGCGCGGCCGGCCCGGCCCTGGTAGAGCCGCGTCCGACCTTAGGACAGCGGGCGAATCAGGTGATGGGTGCGATCGAAGGTGCATCGGCCGCTCCGACAGCGTGGGAACTGGCGCAGATCGAATTGTTGTCTGCACGAATTCCGGCCGCGGCGGCCGAGGTCCGAAGCCTCGTAACTGTCGATCTCCCGGCCCTGAACGCTCTGATGTTGGAGGCTAAGCTCCCGTATATCCTGCCCCCAGCAGGTGCGGGTGGCGGCGGCGGCCAGCGTCCGCCGAACGACGATAATTTGGACCAGCAGTAAGGCCTGATCATTTTAATTTGCCAAAAGCCGGGCCGTTAATATACTGCCCGGCTTTTGCTCGTTTGGATCTTTGGGATGGCGGCCCCTCCCAAAATGTCGGGACGCCCACATTTAAGCTGCCAGCCGATCCGTACGCAGATCAAGAAAATAGAAAATCATTCCGGAAAGCGCCAATTAGATCAATAGTTGATTGCCGATTTATCCAGGTTGCTGCGAAATGAGTAGAATGGATTAATGCTAAAGATCGACGTTCACACACACATTCTGCCTTGTGACATTCCACGCTGGAAGGATACGTTCGGGTACGGCGGGTTCATCGGCCTTAATCATTATGCACCTTGTTGTGCAAAGATGGTACGCGACGATGGTGTGCAGTTTCGCGACGTTGACGAAAATTGCTGGAGTGCTGAAAAACGCATTCAAGAATGCGATCTGTCGGGCGTTAACGTGCAGGTTCTCTCAACCGTACCGGTGATGTTCAGCTACTGGTCGAAACCGAAGGATGGGAACGAGGTCGCAATTTTTCTTAACGACCATATTGCTGGAATTGTCAACGAATTTCCGTACCGCTTTGTAGGTCTCGGAACCGTTCCGATGCAGGATACTGATTTTGCGGTGCGTGAACTTGAACGGTGTAAACAGATCGGTCTCGCGGGGGTTCAGATAGGAACCAATATCAATCAACTAAACCTCGGCGATCCGCAGTTTTTCAAATTTTTCGAGGCCTGCGAACGACTGGGAATGGCGGTTTTTGTTCATCCGTGGGACATGATGGGTGAAAAAGACATGCAGAAATACTGGCTGCCGTGGCTTGTTGGAATGCCGGCTGAAGTTTCGCGTGCGATCTGCTCTCTTATATTCTCGGGAACTCTTGAGCGTCTGCCTAAACTGAGGATTTGCTTTGCTCACGGTGGCGGTGCATTTCCATCGACACTTGGCCGGATCGAACATGGATACAACGTCAGGTCCGATCTTTGTGCGGTAGACAATCCGCACAATCCTCGCAAATATATTCGGCAGGTTTATTTTGATTCGTTGGTTCACGATCCGGCAAGCCTAGGCTATTTGATCGACCTGGTCGGAGCCGACCGGATCGTATTGGGAAGCGATTACCCTTTTCCTTTGGGGGAAGCTCGACCGGGCGAACTGATAGAATCAATGGGACTTAGCGAAGACGTTCGGGAGGCGATCTTCTCTAAAACAGCATTAGAGTGGCTGGGGTTAGATTCGATCAGGTTTACCCGATAAAGAAAAGGGAATCAGGCGTCGCCCCATTCCCCTTAGAATTACAAACCATGAAATTGCCGTTAGAAAGACGGATTTATTTTGTTGCGGCTGTTTTCTTTTCGAAACTGCTTGCGGGACTAATCCTAACGCCTAACGCCAAACGAGAAACTAGAATCCTCAATGACGACCTTGCTGAGATAGCGGTCGTCTCCTACGCGAGCAAAGACTAGATCGGACCCGCTGCGATCCCGCTCACCAACAAGGCGTCCGAGGCTAGTATGGACGAGTTTTCCCTCTTTATCCGTAATGACAAGGATGGCTCCTCCCGATGGGTCTTTTGTGAGAGCGAGATTGTATTCACCCGCCTCGATCCGCTTATCGCCGACAGTAAAATTGAAAGGGATCGCTGCGTTGATCTTGGCAGATGGTTGAGCACTTGCAGTTGTGAACCCGAAGCCGATCGCTAAACCGAAGATGAACAAGAACTGAAGAATATATTTCATTAATACCTCCGTATGAATCGTTAAGCTAATTGGTGAAGGCAAATTCCTTCAATAACTAGGGCGAAAACGGAAGTAAAAAAGTATCAACCGGGAATTTTCTATTTCATGGTCTCGAGTATCTGCGTAATATCCGTTTCAGTCGTGTCGGGATTGATAAAACAAAATCTCGCCACCGTTTCAGGGCCTGCAGGGTTTCTCCACTTGGTTGGGGTTACAAGAGCGAAGCCAGCCTTGTGATTTCTATAAGTCCACGCTTTGTATTCATCGGGTGACCAGCCAATACGTCTAAAAAGAACGCAAGAAAGGCTGGGTTCGCGAACAAGTTCTACGTGTTTCGCGTCCGTGATCAGCCGCCCGGCTATTTGAGCAAGTTCTATGCCTCGTTCAACAGCGGTTTCATAGCGGTCGGTGCCGTGCATAGCAAGGGAAAACCAAAGCGGAAGTCCCCGCAGCCGCCGGGTAAGTTGTATTTGATAATCAGAAGGATTAAACCCTTTTGCCCCCTCATCTGTAAAAATATCAAGATACGAACCTTCTTGAGAGTGGGTCTTTTTTGCGAGTTCAGGCTCCCGATAGATCACTGCTCCGCAGTCATATGGGGAAAATAGCCACTTGTGCGGGTCTATGGTGATGCTGTCTGCCTCCTCGATCCCGTTAAACAGGTGCCTTACCGAACGAGCCGCGAGAGCTCCGCCGCCGTACGCCGCGTCAACGTGGAACCAGACGTTCTCATGCTTGGCCACCCGGGCGATGCCCGCCAGGTCATCAATTATGCCGGAATTTGTTGTGCCTCCGGTGGCGATGATTGCAAAAACACGGGAACGATCCTCGTCAGACATTTCGCTGATGGTTCGCGCAAGGTCGGTGCCCTCCAGCCGGTCTTCAGTTTTGATCAGACAGACATCCGCATCGATCACCTTTGCCATTGCCGAGATCGATGAGTGAGCGGCGTTTGAAGCTATCACGATCCCGCGGGTGTGGGCCTTTTCGGGATGCCTTGCGCGCCACGTTTCGCGGGCGGTGACCATCGCAGAAAGGTTTGCTTCCGTACCACCGCTTGTAAAAACACCGAAAGCCCCTTCCGGCAGGCCCGTCAGCTTGACGAGCCATTTCATTGCCTGATTCTCTGCGAATATTCCGCCGGCTCCCTCCATCCAATAGGCTCCGTGGATGCTTGATGCCGAGGTGACCAGATCGAACATGATCGCCGCGCGGGTCGGCGATGCCGGAACAAACGCCAGGTGCCGCGGATGATCTATCGAAACACTGGCTTTCAAGAGCACATCGCGAAAGAGCTTAAACGCTTTTTCGCCGCCAATGCCCTTTGCCGTTACGGTCTCGCCCACAAGCTCGTACAGTTCTTCTTCTTTTTTCGGGAACCCAAGCTTCTGGTCTGTTTGGGTTATCTGATTGATCGCAAACTTAATTACGTCGAGCGACATCTCGACGATATCTATATCAATATTGTGCATAAAAATGTTGAGTCACGTGACTCTATCGAATAGCTAGAAATTGAGTTTGGTGTCCGGTTTCTTCCACCGTTTCCATGTTGCTTCGGACGAGGGACGCATCGACAGATAGATCAGCGTGACTGTTTCGTGCGATTCCAAAGATAGCATAAAATATAATTACATTATGACCCATCAGCAGTTAAGTATAGATATGAGTTTCGCCCAAGAAATGGATCAAAACGATGAACTTCGCAAATTTCGCGATAGATTCCTGATCCCCAGATCGGCCGACGGAAGCGAAGTCATTTATTTCACTGGCAATTCGTTGGGACTCCAGCCAAAATCGGTGCGAGGATACGTCGAGCAGGAATTGGACGATTGGGGCAACCTCGGCGTCGAGGGCCATGTCCATGCTAAGAATCCGTGGCTTCCGTACCACGAGTTCCTTACGCAAAAAATGGCTGCGATCATCGGAGCAAAGCCGATCGAGACCGTTGTAATGAACTCGCTCACGGTGAATTTGCATTTGCTTCTGGTTTCGTTCTATCGGCCAACTGCTGAAAGGCATAAGGTTATCGTGGAGAAGGGGGCTTTTCCTTCGGATCGATACGCGATCGAGTCGCAGATCAGATTTCACGGTTTCGACCCAGAACTGTCGCTGATCGAGGTCGCTCCTCGCCCGGGCGAATCGACACTGCGGACCGAGGATATTATCGAAATGATCGAGCGGGAAGGAAATTCGGTCGCGACGGTTCTGCTTGGCGGTGTGAATTATTACACGGGACAAGCATTTGAAATGGGGCAAATTACCGCCGCGGGCCACAAGGCTGGTGCATTTGTCGGCTTCGACCTCGCTCATGCGGCAGGTAATATTGAGCTGAACATGCACGACTGGGGCGTGGATTTCGCGGCTTGGTGTTCGTATAAATATCTAAATGGCGGTCCAGGAGCTGTCGGTGGAGCGTTTGTCCATGAAAGGCACGCTAATTGCCACGATATACCTAGATTCGCAGGCTGGTGGGGACACGATAAAGCGACGCGTTTTCTAATGGGGCCTGAATTTGTTCCGCTCGCCGGGGTCGAAGGGTGGCAGATCTCTAATCCGCCGATCCTGCAGATGGCGGCATTACGGGCGTCGCTCGAGATCTTTGAAGAAGCGGGTATGTCGGCCTTGGTGGAAAAATCAAGAAGGCTGACGGGCTATCTAGAATCACTTATCATGGCGATCGGTGATGACCGGATATCGATCGTCACGCCAACCGATCAGAGTCAACGTGGCTGCCAACTTTCGATACGTGTGCAAGGTGGTGACAGATCGCTGCACGACAGCATCGTGGCAAGCGGTGTTTCTGCGGACTGGCGAGAGCCGGACGTGATCCGTGTTGCTCCCGTGCCGTTGTATAACTCGTTTACTGATGTGTTCAGGTTCGCCGAGGTTCTAAGATCGCAGCTACATTAGCTCCATTGAACTTGCGGCATATAAAAAGGGGAATCAAATGATCCGGGCAAGTATTAACGGCAGAGAAGCGGATTTCGGCGAGGGCATTACGGTGCTTGCGGCCGCAAGAAAACTTGGATTTGATATTCCGACGCTGTGCAATGATGACAGGCTTGACCCTGTCGGAGCGTGCCGGATGTGTCTCGTTGAGATAAAAGGAAGTTCAAAGGAAACGGTTTCGTGCACCACGCGTCTTGCCGACGGGATGGAGGTTCTAACCCACAGTGAGCCAATTGAAGAGGCTCGCAAATGGAATCTGAGAATGCTGGCTGGGAATTACCCCGCGGATGCGTTTGCGTCGTATCCCGAAAAACCATTTCACAAGCTTGCCAGTAAATATGGGCTGACGGACGCGGACTTTCATGGCAATCATTCGATCCCGGCAGATGCTTCGCAAACATATATCAACGTTGATATGTCACGCTGTATAAACTGTTATGCGTGCGTGCGTATCTGTGCAGATGTACAGGGGCAGTTTGTTTGGCATGTACTGGGCCGGGGCGAGGAATCGCACATCATTCCGGATTCGTTCGGGGCGTTCGGTGACAGTACCTGCGTTTCGTGCGGGGCATGTGCGGACGCGTGTCCGACCGGAGCTTTGGAAGATAAAACAGTTATCGAACGTGGTTTTCCAACGAACTGGACCAAGACAACCTGCCCGTACTGCGGGACCGGCTGTGAGATGAACGTCGGCGTCCGCGATGACCGCGTCGTTCAGGTCAAGCCGGTGATGGATGCTCCGGTGAATTACGGCCATCTTTGCGTAAAAGGGCGATATGCATTCGACTTTATCGACGCCGAGGACCGTGTTACGGAGCCGATGATCCGTAATAACGGCGATTGGCGTGTCGTTTCCTGGGACGAAGCGATCCAATATACGGCGGATAGGTTAAAGGCCATTGATGCTGAGTTTGGCAAAGAGAGCATAGCGGTTCTTGGTTCGGCGCGGGCGACGAACGAGGAGAATTACCTCGCCCAGAAATTCACCCGCGTCGTGCTCGGCACAAATAATGTAGATTGCTGTGCTCGCGTTTGTCATACGCCGTCAGCAGCGGCGATGAAGATGATGATCGGCACGGGGGCGATGACCAATTCGTTTGATGATATTGAAAAGGCGAAGACGATCATTCTTTGCGGAGCAAACCCAAGCGAAAATCATCCGATCCCCGGAGCTCGCATAAAACAAGCCGTGATCAAGAACGGTACCAAGCTGATCGTCATCGACCCTCGACAGACCGAACTGACGAAATACGCAGATGTTCACCTGCAATTGCGGCCCGGGACGAACATTTTATTGTTCAACGCGATCGCCCACGCGATCATTGACGAAGGCTTGGCCGATCGGGAATTCATCGCAACGCGCGTCGATGAATTCGAAGAATTCAAGGCATTCGTTGCCCAATATTCACCCGAAGCTGTCGCCGAAAGATGCGGCGTCGATGCCGAATTGATCCGCAAAGCGGCTCGAATCTATGCGACCGACACACCCTCGATGGCTATGCACGGACTCGGTATGACCGAGCATTTGCAGGGAACTGAAGGCGTGATGACGATCGTCAATCTTGCCCTGCTTACCGGTAATATCGGCAAGCCCGGTGCGGGTGTCAATCCGCTTCGAGGGCAAAATAATGTGCAGGGCTCGGCTCACATGGGCTGCGATCCGGGTATTTTGACCGGCTCGATCACAATAGAAGCGGGCCGCGAGCTGTTTGAAAGTGTTTGGAAGGCTCCGGTTCCAACGGCCGCCGGACTCAACCAACTGCAAATGATCGATGCAGCGCGCGACGGCAAACTCAAAGCCCTGTGGACGATCGGCTATGACGTTTTTCTTTCAAACGCGAACGCTCACGAGACCGCAAAGGCATTTGCCAACATGGACCTCGTGATCATTCAGGATTTTTTCATGAATGAGACCGCCAAGCGGTTTGGGCACGTGTTTTTTCCGGCGGTCACTTCGTTTGAAAAAGATGGCACGTTCATGAACGGTGAGCGGCGTGTGCAGCGAATTCGCAGTGCCGTAAGCCCGCGAGGCAATTCGCGATCTGATTGGGAGATAATTTGCGATCTCGCGGCCGCGATGGGATTTGAGAAGGATTTTACGTTTAACTCGGCCGAAGAGATCTGGGACGAGGTCCGAGCCGTCTGGCCTCCGGGATACGGCATTACCTACGATCGTATCGAAAAGTCCGGTATACAGTGGCCGTGTCCGGACGTTGATCATCCCGGAACCGAGATATTGCATAGCGAATCGTTCTCAAACGGCGTGAAGGCGGCGTTGCGGCGAATAAAATTCCGTGCTACGAAAGAGGTCGTCACGGACGATTTCCCGTTTCTGCTTACGACAGGCCGTGTGCTTGAGCAATTTAACGCCGGCACAATGACGATGCGCACGCCGAACCGCGAACTTCGGCCGACCGATCTGCTGATGATATCGCAGGCTGATTCGATGCGGCTCTCGATCGCGGATGGCGAACGCGTGCTTCTAAAAAGCAACTATGGCGAGGCTGTACTGCCAGCTCAGGTAAGCGAGAGGGTCAAGAACGGTGAGCTCTTTGCCTCTTTCCACGATCCAAAGGTTTTTCTGAATTACGCAACCGGCCCTACACGCGATCGTTTTACGCAGGCACCTGAGTTTAAGGTCACGGCTGTTAGAATTGAGAAGCTCGACATTTAGGCGCTTAGATCTATATCGTTCGAAGCCGTTGTTCGTCAATTTATAGTATGTCAAAGGTAGTTATTATCGGGGCCGGCCTCGCCGGCTCCCTGCTCTCAATTTATCTTGCGAAACGCGGGATTACCGTGGATGTTTACGAAGCCCGCGCTGACATGCGGCTTGAGGAAGTTGCAGCGGGCCGCTCTATTAATCTCGCGCTTTCGGATCGAGGCATTGCCGCCCTGCGCGAGATCGGCATGGACGATTACATGCTTGCTGAAGCCGTTCCGATGCAGGGACGGTTGATCCACACGGTCTCAGGTGAGACAAAACTGCTGCCTTATTCGGGCCGTCAGGGCGAATACATAAATTCGGTTTCGCGTTCCGGCTTGAATATCGCTTTGATGAATGAGGCAGAGAAATACTCAAATGTCACATTTTGTTTCAACGAACGATGCACATACTTTGACTGTCGAACGGGCCAGGCTCAATTTTCCAGTGGCTCCTTTGTTACCGGCGACACCGTGATCGCAACCGACGGAGCAGGTTCGACGGTTCGTTACGCAATGATGAACGGGGGCGTTGAGCGGTTCGATTTCTCGCAAAAGTGGCTCGAGCACGGTTACAAAGAATTGCATATTCCGGCGGGGCCGGGCGGTGGATTCCAACTCGAAAAGAATGTACTCCACATCTGGCCGCGAAATAAGTTCATGATGATTGCCCTGCCAAATTTCGACGGCAGCTTCACTTGCACATTGTTCTTTGCTCACAAGGGCGAGAACAGCTTTGAGAAACTGCAGGGCCAGGCAACTATGTTGCAATTCTTCGAAGAGAACTTCCCGGACGCGACCGCTCTGATGCCAACGCTTGCCGAAGACTATTTTGCGAATCCGACCGGAAACCTTGGAACTGTGAAGTGCTTTCCATGGAACGCAGACGGAAAGGCCCTGCTTCTCGGTGACTCAGCCCACGCAGTGGTTCCGTTTTATGGCCAGGGAATGAACTGTGCGTTTGAGGACGTGCGGGTGCTTGACCAACTTATCGACAAACATGGCACAGAATGGCAAACGGTTTATGACGAATACGGCGAACTAAGAAAAATAAACACGGATGCGATCGCTGATCTCGCTGAGGAAAACTTCTACGAAATACGTGATGCTGTCGCCGATCCGGTTTTTGTCAAAAAAAGGGAACTCGAAACAAAGCTCGAGCAGACCTTTCCTGACTATTTCTCAAAGTACTCGATGGTCACGTTTCGCGAAGATCTGCCGTATTCGGTTGCAAAGGCTCGGGGAAATGCTCAGGACGCGTTGCTCATGACGATATGCGCGAAAACTGAGAACGTAGGCGAACTTGATCTCGCCAGTGTACTGGCGGCTGTCAAGGATCTATGAGTAACTATCAATTCGTCGCCGATCTTTCGATCCCGCTACGATTCGGCGGGCCGCAGCCGAACGCGTTTGGAGTTGAGGCCGCACTTGCAAAAACTCTCGGTGACACTCGTGATGGTTCGAGCGTTAACTTCGAGCAGTTGACGTTCATTCCACATTGCAACGGCACGCATACTGAATGCGTCGGGCATATTACGGATGCGCGGATCTCGGTTCGTGACTGTCTGCAGGACATCATTATGCGGGCGGTGCTGATCTCTGTTGAGCCTTCTACTTATAGCGGGGATCTCGTGATCGGAATAGACGCACTAAAGGAAGCGGGCGTTGCCACTGGCTTTGGCGCTCTGGTAGTACGCACCTTGCCGAATGATGAGACCAAGCTGTCGAGATTGTACGACGGTGAGAATATTCCGCCGTATTTCACCCCCAAGGCAATGCAATATGTCGTTGAATGTGGTTTCAAACATCTCCTGGTGGATCTGCCGTCCATCGACCGCTTGTTAGATCAGGGCAGACTAGAAAACCACCGAATTTTCTGGAATATTGATGTAGGAAGCCGGGAGGTTGATCAATACACCCGAATACGAAGCACTGTGACCGAGTTGATCTATGTTCCAAACGCGGTCGTAGACGGCGAATATCTGTTGAATCTACAGATCGCTCCGTTCGAATCTGACGCGAGCCCAAGCCGACCGGTTATTTTCAGGACAGTTTAGAGCAAAGAGCAAAGACGCAAAGGAACAATGTATTTACTTTGCGTCTTTTCTCCTTTGCGTTAAGAAACTGCTATACGACCGCATGTTCGATCGCCGGTTTCAAATCCGGGTATTTGAACTCGAATCCTGCATCTTCAAGCCTTTTCGGTATCACTCTTGTACTTGCTAATAGTAGAGCATCGCCCATTTCGCCGAAAATCATGCTGACTGCAAACTCGGGGAGCGGGAGGAATGTCGGTCGGTATAGGACATCGCCGAGGGTTTTTGTGAAGTCGTGATTTGTGACCGGATTTGGTGAAACCGCGTTCACTGCTCCGCGGATATTTTCGTTCTCGATAGCGAAATTGATTATTGCGATCTCGTCATCAAGCGAGATCCAGCTCATCCACTGTTTGCCGCTGCCGACCACGCCTCCGACTCCCATTTTGAATGGAAGCAGCATTGTCGATAAAGCTCCACCATCTTTGGATAAGACAATGCCGGTACGAAGCAGAACGGTGCGAATGCCAGCGTCCTCTGCACGGCGTGATTCGGCTTCCCACTCTTTGCAGACACCGGCGAGAAAATTGTCGCCCGCCGCGCTCGATTCTGTAACCTCTTCATCACCACGTTCGCCATAGAATCCAATGGCGGATGAGGCGATAAAAACCTTCGGTTTGTGCTTGAGTTTTGAAATCGCATCGACAACGTTCCGTGTGCCCAGAACGCGGCTGTCGCGGATTGCTTTTTTCTTTTCGTCAGTCCAACGCAGGCCGCTGACGTTCTCGCCGGCGAGGTGGACCACAATATCGATGCCCTCGAGCTCTTCGGGGTTTGTGAAACCGCCTTCGATCGACCATTGGATATGGAGAGGATCGGTCGGTTCTTTTCGCGAGGCGAGCAGTAGCTCATAACCCTTTGCCCTAAACGACTTTTGCAACGCCTGGCCTAACAGGCCTGAGGCTCCCGTGATCAATGCTTTCATAATTTGAATAATACATTGTCAGAACCGCCTGCGTAAGTGGGCAGCCGCACAGTCGTTGATAATTAGGCCGAGCAAGCACTAACGCGTATGGTTCTGACCCGCCCTTAAGTCATTTTGCACGAACCCGACGAGCAGATTTATCTCTCTCGGCGTTAGTTGGTATTTGAAGGCGATCATGCCATTGCCGCCTTCGGATATGTGGCGGTATATCTCTTCGTCGGTTTTATATTTATGTTCGCCGTCACGGATGTTTGGGATTACCTTCCCGTCGCTAAGCGTTTTGCCTTCGGCTTCGGGGCCGTGGCAGATCGAGCAGTTCTGGCGAAAGAGCGAGGCTTCATAGCTCTTATTTTCGGCGATCAGGTAACGGGAAGGTTTAGATCCGGTACAAGCGACAGCCGCTGCGGCGAAGGCGAGATAAACTACTATTACGACCTTTTTGCTTAACATCTAGACCAGTTACGCGGATTGTTCCTTGAGTGCACGTTTGAAGATCTTGCCGGTGTTGCCGATCGGCAGTTCCGTTCGAAACTCCACGTGGCGAGGATATTTATTCGCAGCGATCTTTGCCTTGCACCACTCGATGAACTCTTCGGCTGTAAGCTCATGACCGGGGTGAAGAACCACGAATGCTTTTACCTCCTCGCCCAAACGCTCGTCCGGAACGCCGATGACTGCACAAAGCGAGACCGACGGATGGGTGATGATGACCTCTTCTAGCTGCCGCGGATACACGTTGTAGCCGCCGCGAAGAATCATGTCTTTCTTCCGATCGACGATCGAGATGTAACCTTCTTCATCCTGAATACCGATGTCGCCGGTGTGAAACCAGCCATTGCGAAAGGCTTCCGCAGTCGCCGCGGGCCGTTTGTAATAGCCTTTCATGACGTTCGTCCCGCGAATGACGATCTCGCCTCTGGTGCCGCGTGGAACCTCGTTGTCCTCATCGTCAAAGCATCTAACGTCCACTCCGAAGATGGGCTGGCCGACCGTTCCGGGTTTTGACGGCTTTTCAAAATGATTGGTTGTCGCGAGGGGAGATGTTTCGGAAAGCCCGTAGCCTTCCATCACCCGGACGCCGAATTTCTCCTGAAACTCCATCATCAAATTGACCGGCATCGGGGCACCGCCGGAGGTACAGACCTTCATATTGTCGGCGATATGGCTGATATCGTAATCGTTTTCCTTGACGTATTTAAGCAAGGCCCAATACATCGTCGGCACGCCGACCCAGAAATTGATCTTTTCGGCCACCATGGTATCAAGCGTTGCCCGCGGCTCGAATCGCGGAAGCAGCACGACCCGGTTGCCGCCATAGAGCTGGGTGTTCATCTGCACCGTCTGGCCGGTCGTGTGAAACAGGGGCAGCGTGATCAGGCACGATTTCTGCTGCTGATCAGTGAAATCCAGTAGCGGCATGTGGATGCTGTAGGTCGTTACACTGTTAGACCAGAGGTTGAGGTGCGTGAGTTCTGCACCTTTCGGCTGTCCGGTCGTTCCTGATGTATAGAGAATCGCGCACGTGTCATTCGGGTTCGTCGGATAGGCGTCGAAATGCTCCGATTTATCAAACGTCAGCTGCATCAGGGTTTTGTGTTCCGGCAGTGGAGATTCACCCATCAGATCTGCAGTCAGAACCACCAGTTCGCCGCATGATTCGACCTTATCAAAGGCCTCTTTGGTCGCCTCCAGCATCGGCAACTCGGGCGTTCCTTCGAAAACAAAGACCGCTTTAGAGTCTGAGTCACGGAGCTGGTATTCGATCTCAGCCGCCTTGAACAGGACACATAGCGGCACGACTGCCGCACCGGCTTTCATGATCCCGTAATAAACGACGGGGAAATACGGCAGGTTTACGCAATTGAGCGCTACCTTATCGCCGTGGCCGATTCCCATTTCGACCAGAGCATTTGCGACACGGTTCGAGAGCTGGTCAAGCTCCCGGTAGGTCATGCGGACATCACCCCAGACTATGGCTTCTTTCTGCGGTGCGAGGCGGGCGTGATGTGTGACTATCGACGCCAGATTTAATACGGTGGCGGTGCCTTCCATAGATTATCGGTTTCGGGGAGAACGGATCTGTCTAACGTAATTTTGAGTTTCGATAGTATAAACCAGTTCGGTCAAAAACTGATACTCTCAGCAGAAGAAATCGGCTCATCCAATTCCTGTATGGAGTGAACCCGCCATTCTTCGTTCTGTTCTGGAAAATCGTTGCGGTAATGCCCACCGCGAGATTCCTCACGCCAAAGGGCCGCCGTTGCGACAAGCTTGGCGAGTGTCACGAAGTTTCGCGACGATGTGCCCAGATTCCCCGATTCTATCTGGCCGAATTCCTTCAAAGCCCGCTTTAGCGAATCCTTATCCCGCAGAATGCCGACGCGTTCCCACATTACGCGTTTGATACGTTTTTTGACGGCGGTGGCAATTCCAGCTTCAGCATTCGACGCATCGGACCTCGCGGTTTCAAATTTCAGGTTTGAAATTTGAAATTCCGAATTATCATCCGCCACCGCTTTGCCCGCTCTCGCTCCAAATACGAGCCCTTCGAGCAGGGAATTTGACGCCAATCTGTTCGCTCCGTGAACGCCGGTACAAGTCACCTCACCGGCCGCATAAAGGCCCGGAACAGTGCTTCGGCCCCAAAGGTCCGTTCTAATTCCGCCCATGCAGTAGTGCGACGCCGGTGAGACGGGAAGCATATCATTTGCGATGTTCAGGCCGTAAGACTGGCAGACCTCATAGATCTTTGGGAAGCGATGCTTTAGGAATTCCTCGTCCATTGCGGTCATGTCGAGGTAGACCTCTCGCGTGCCTGTACGCCGCATTTCGGCGACGATCGAGCGGGAAACGATGTCACGCGGTGCGAGCTCGAGCCGGTCGTCGTAGCGGCCCATAAAACGTTCGCCGTACTTATTCTTGAGCTGGCCGCCTTCGCCTCGCATTGCTTCTGTGAGCAGGAAACGCGGGGCGTTTTCAATACTTAGAGCGGTCGGGTGGAACTGGATAAACTCCATATCCGCCATCTCGGCGCCAGCAAAATACGCCATCGCCATGCCGTCGCCGGTCGCGACGGGCGGGTTAGTCGTGTGTAGATAAAGCTGGCCCGCTCCGCCGGTGCACATTATCACGGCCTTGGCATATATATCACGCGGAGCTCGCAGGATCGGGTCGAGGAATCGGACCCCAACGCAGCGGCCGTCGTGGACTATCAGGCTCTCGGTATTGGCGAATGGTGTTAGGTTTATCGTCTTTTCCTGACCGGCACGAGCGATGAGCGACCGGACAAATTCAGCTCCGGTCGAATCGCCGTGGGCGTGGAGAATTCGGCGGCGCGAGTGTGCGGCTTCCTGGCCCATGAGGAGCTTGCCGCCTTCTTTGTCGAATTCCGTACCCCAATCGATGAGCTGTTTGATGTAGGTCGTGCCTTCGGTGACGAGCGTTTCGACTGCCTGCTTGTCGCAAAGCCCGGCTCCGGCGATGAGGGTGTCGTCTTCGTGGAGCTCGGCGTTATCATCCTCTGACAGCACGACGGCAACGCCGCCCTGGGCATATTCGGTGTTCGATTCGCTCGCCTTGTCCTTAGTTAAAACGGTCACGCGTGCACCGCTCGTTGCGAGTTCGACCGAGGCACGCAACCCTGCCACGCCGCTTCCGATAACGATAAAGTCTGTCTCCAATGCCATTACTAAAAACTTTAACAAAATCGGCGATATAAGTAATCTGCGATGAGTTTTCGAGTTCTTCGCGGGGGAGAAAAATGTGCGCGCACTGATTTTGGCCATTTGTCGGGTTTGAAATGGCTGATTTAAATGTGAATCGTTTCACACTTTTATGAAAGCTCGTTCAAGATCACGATTTTTACTGCCCGGTACGAAAGCCGACAATCCGTGATATGACTGCCGGCAACCTATGATTGGTCAAAGGTATTTGGGCTCTCGGGAGGCAAAACCAGGCGGTTTGGTAGAGTTATTTGGCAGATTGGTCAAACGTGGAGAACTCTACCAATCGGTGGCTTTTTATGCGCGAATCAGTTCCCCCGGATCTCAGATCAGATGACATCGAGCTGTCGTTCAGGAAGCTTAATTTAATCCGCAAGACGCGGGGAAAAAGAAAATGCACTCTGGCAAGACCACAGAGTGACCATGCCAGAGTGCACGCTAAACGCAAAAAAAGTTCCGTTTACGGAATCTTCAATTCCTGGCCCGGATAGATCTTGTCCGGGTGGTTGAGTATGTCGCGGTTGGCGTCCCAGATGGCTTTCCAGGCGATGCCGTATTTTGCACCGATCTTTGAGAGGCTGTCGCCTGAGACTACGGTGTAGGTATTGGCTCCGCCGCCGGCGTCGCCGGCTCCGGTTGTGATGTTAAGAATGAGATCGCTCGACTGAAAGTCTGGATCGAGACGTTCATATTCCGCCCACAGTTCAGCTTTTGCTTCGTCGCTCGGAGCGGTTCCGGTGATGTGCAAAACTCCGTCGCCTTCGCTCAGCTCATAGGACGTGCCGTTTGAGTTGGCTAGTTCGAGAAGTGATACGTATTTTTCCTGTACTGACATAATTACTCCTTAATTGACGCCTATTTGTTGAGGTTGTTGATGACCTTGCTTGGCTTAGCTTCATTAGCGACCATCATGACTTCAGGCACTTTAGCCTTGTCAACCTTGCCGGTCAGCGTTACTTCGCCGTTGGCTACGGTTACGGTCACGCCGTCGATGCCTTTTTTCTTAAGGCCTTCGATGACTGTGCCTTCAAGCATTTTGTCCGGTGACGGCGGCGGCGGTGTTGGCAGCGGCTTGAGCGTCAGCTTAGCAACGTCAACAGATTTGATGCCTTCGACACCTTTAACGGCTGCTTCGGCCTTGCTCTTGACAGCAGCATCAGCGACTTCGCCGGTCAGCGTAGCAACGCCATCTTTGACAGCAACGGTCACGCCGGTGACCTTCTCAGCAGTAAGCTTATCCGTGGCCGCTTTTTGCAGATCGGCATCGCTTTTACCGCAAGCCATCATGAACAAAGCAAAGGCCAAAGTTAGAACTGTAAAAACTTTAACTTTCATTTTTCCTCCCGAACGATCGGTCTTAATAAATTTATTATCTGGTGCCATGGGTATCGAATATTGACCCCCATCCTACATAACAAATTCCGGCCTCAAAATGCGAGAACGGACTAAATTATTTAGTGAGATAATTATTGATTGAAAGCGAGAATTTTAGCAACAGGAAAATCGCTATTTAAGAAAAAATCTCGTCCACGATCTGACGCGCCACGTCGTGTGATGTAAAGCCCGGCCGAATGGTCACGTGCCAATCCGCGAGGCAATAGATCTTTTGACGTTCTTCGAAGAGTTTCATCGTGGCCTGTTTGTCACGAGCAAGCGGCCGTTCCTTTCGCGAGAACGAGATATTCAGCCAGCAATGCTCGAAAGTCGCGTCGAGCCAAACGCTGGTGTAGCCATTGGCTTTGAGCAGTTCACGGTTGCCGGGAATTGTCCACGTGCCGCCGCCGAGCGAAAGGATGCTGGTCGTGGATTCGCGCATGACCTGTTCCAGATAGTGCGTCTCGATCTGACGATAGCGGTCGATTCCGTCGGTGTCGATGATATCGACGATCAAACGTTTCTCGCGCTGTTCAATAACGTTATCGAGATCCACACGGCGGCTCCTCAGCAACTGAGACAGATGCCGAGCAACGCTGGATTTCCCAACGCCCATAAAACCGGTAAGTGCTATGCGAACGTCATTCATCAAATACAATTGCCCACGAAAGGCACGAAATGCACTAAAAAAAGAAAAAAGGTGGTGTCTATTGCCGCTGTAGCGATACCAAGATCTTCAAAGGTTGAAAATTATTTCGTGCCTTTCGTGATTTTCGTGGGCAATTCTTCCTACCTTACGACAGAACTAAGAATTTCGAAAAACCCGGGGAACGAAACGTCGGCGGCTTCGGCGCCGTGGATGGTGGTTTCGCCGGTGGCAAAGAGGCCGGCGATCGCGAATGCCATGGATATTCTGTGGTCGTGGTGCGAATCGATCTCGGCGCCTTTGAGATCTGACCTTTCGACCCGCAGGCCGTCGGGAAACTCTGTGACGGCGGCTCCCATTCGTCTGAGATTCTCGACGACTGATGTTATCCGGTCGGATTCTTTAACGCGAAGTTCTGAAGCGTCGCGGATCTCGATGCCGTCTTCGAGCTGTGTGCCGAGAACCGCCAGGATCGGGACTTCGTCGATCAGATTGGCGATAATGTCGCCGCGGAGAACATTCGAGATCGTCGGAGCTCCGATGCCGCCCTTAACGCGGACCTCGGCGACGGGTTCATTGCAGGTTTCTCGTGATTCGCTCAGTTCGATGTCGGCTCCGAGACCGATCATGACGTCGAGAACCGCCCGCCGCGACGGGTTGAGGCCGACGTTCGGCATTACGATATCGGAACCCGCGAGACACGCTGCCGCCACCATAAAGAACGCCGCGGATGAAATGTCAGACGGCACGATCAGATCTCGGGCAGTTAGTTTTGCATCGCCCGCGACGGAAATTCTCGCACCATTTTCGCCGCGTTCGATCGGCACGTTAACACCGAACCATTCGAGCATCCGTTCGGTGTGGTCGCGGGTTTGAACCGGTTCGATGATGGTGGTCACGCCGCTGGCATTGAGCCCGGCAAGCAGGACGCACGATTTTATCTGGGCGGAGGCGACGGGCGGCTGGTATTCGATCGCGATGAGCGGGTTTTTGCCGTTGATAGTGAGCGGTGCTTTGCCTTCGTTCGAATGGATGACCGAACCCATTAGGCCGAGCGGAGCGATCACGCGTTTCATCGGGCGGCTTTGCAGCGAATCGTCGCCGGTCAGCGTGGATTCGAAATTCTGCCCGGCGAGAATGCCCGAAATGAGCCGCATCGTCGTTCCGCTGTTGCCGCAATCAAGCGGCTGCGATGGTGCAAGTAAACCGGTTTTCCCAACGCCTGCAACAGTTACGGTATTGCCCTCACGCTCGATCCTGACGCCGAGGCCACGGAAACATTCGATCGTCGAAGCACAGTCCGCGCTTGTCGCAAAATTCTCTATCCGTGTCGTTCCCTCGGCGATCGCGGCGAACATTGCCGCCCGATGCGAGATAGATTTATCGCCGGGTAATTTAACGCTGCCGTTAACTGAAGCTGCGCGGTTAACTTTCATAAAAATATATTAGACCGAATACGACGCGGCTGTCTTGACAGGAACAGTCGTAAACCTATAACTTACAAGACATATCTTGAATTTGCTATGCGTGAAATAGAGTTGCCAAGCCGCATCGAATCGGTCGAAGAAGCAGCAATGATGGCAGACGAATTTGCCAAGAGCTGCGGATTTGGCGATGAGATCACCTTCGCTGTCGATCTCGCCGTTCGCGAATCGGTCGCAAATGCTGTGAAACACGGCAATAAATTTGACGAATCGAAAACGGTTCAGATGACGATGGCCGACCGGCCCGAGGGCTTTGAGATCACGGTACGTGATTACGGCACCGGATTTTCAGTCGATGACATCGCCGATCCGACCGACCCGGAAAATCTTTTGAAAACAAGTGGCCGCGGCATCCTCTTTATGAGGTCTTTCATGGACGAGGTCGAATGGGAAAACCCGACCGATGGCGGCCTGCGGGTCAAAATGTTAAAGAAAAAGTAAGGGTTTCGAGCCTTATGCAGAGAGTGTGAGGGAATGAGCGGGTGAGAAAGTGGAGATGCTCTAAAAAATAAACTCACTTTCCGGTCTTTTCACTTTCCCATTTTCTACATATGGGCTAGAATTTGCTATCGCAATTTAATTTAAAAGGAAACGAGGAGAGAAAAATGTCTGATATTACCATAACTGAACGCCAGGCCGGCGACGTTACGATACTCGATCTGGTCGGTAAAGTGACCATCGGCGAAGGCAGCGTTGCTTTGCGTAACACCATTCGCCGCTTGCTTGGCGAAGGCAAAAACAAGATCCTGCTCAATCTGGGCGGCGTCGGATACATCGATTCGAGCGGTATCGGCGAACTCGTTTCGAGCTTTACCGCTGTCAAGAAAGAGGGCGGCATCCTCAAGCTTTTGAGCCTGACGCAGAAGATCCAGGATCTGCTCGCGATCACCAAGCTTTTGACCGTTTTCGATACGTTCGATGACGAAGCTTCGGCTCTCAGCAGCTATAACTAAAGCAACCCGTAAAAGTGTTAAGGGATAGGGGAATTTATTGGATTCCTCTATCCTTTCTTATTTTGTTTTCCTTTGAATACATCCTTAAGAAGCGGAGATTCATCTTTTTAATGAGATTCTTGTAGGATAAAGGTAATAATGCGTCGAATATTTCTCTTTCTATTGTTTTTGGTTTTTGCTCTGAGCGTCAGTGGGCAGACAGTTCCATCGGGCTTTGATCTTTTGAACTACGGTGTACGGATCGAACCGGACAAACGCCTGATCGTCGTGCTCGCGGCACTTGAAGTCGCAACTCAGAAGAATGCCGCCGGTGTTGACGAAAAAATGATCAACACGCCTCTTTCTGAGGCGGGCGTGCCGTTTCGCGAGCAATTGCTGAAAGACAACGCCGCTCTCGACCCTGAGCTTCGCCGCAAGATCTCGACCTTTATTGCTCAATATAAACGCAGCCATCCGAAAGCGACGGACGCCGACGTTATCGCTCCATTCGTCTCGATGGCGTACACGCTGACGCCGGTGCCGGAACTCGGCGATCCCGTTATCACGAACGACCTGCCCGGACCGCTTTTGGACGTGCTTGATTTCGCACCCCTGGTTCGCGAATTTTATCGCCGCTCGGTCATCAGTTCGAAGCTCGATGATTACATCAAGGAATACAAAACGGATTCCGATGCCGTGCTTCGCCGCTCGGCCCGGGAAATGGTCAGCGAACTGCTCGATTACTTGCACACGCGGCCCAAACTCACGTTTACCGAAAAGGTTCTGACGACCACAACGAAAAAAGGTACCAAGAACACTACGCTCCAGCAGGTTGAGACGCGTGAACACGAGCGACGGTTTTTCCTTGTTCCCGAAAAACTGGCGGCGAAGGGCACTATCAATTTTCTCAATATTCGTGATGATTATTACGTCATCGTACCGCCGGATACGGACCTAAGCTTTTCTGAGGTACGGCGGGCGTTTTTACAATTCGTGATCGATCCGCTGGTTCTGAATAATGCGAAAGAGATCGCGGTCGTTCGCGGCTTTGTTAAACCGCTCCTTGATGAAAAGCGCAAGAACAACCCGAGCATTACGCCCGACCTCTTTCTTGCGGTGACACGCTCGCTGGTCGCCGCGGTCGATGTCAAACAGGCGGAGTTCGCAAGGCTGAAGATCGCGACGGAACAGTCGCGTGCGAAGATCCTTACTCTCAAAAGCGATGATGAGAAAAAGAGATTGACCGACGAACTCAAAGCCTATGAGCAGTCGCTCGCAGACGAATCGCTCCAGCATTTGTACGAGGATTACGAAAAAGGCGCCGTGCTGTCGTTCTATTTTGCTGATCAGCTAAAAGGCATCGAGGATTCCGGTTTTGATATCGGAGCGTCGCTCAAGGAAATGCTCCTCGCATTCGATGCCTCAAAGGAAGGCGACCGCGTTGCCTCCACTGCCGAAGCCCGCAAGCGAGCTCTCGCCACTCGCGAGGAACGCAAGATCAAACCCGATACGCGAATGATCGTCGCCGAAAATCCAGTGACGACGAGGCTGCTCGAGATCCAAAAGCTTATCAACGCCAAGGATTACGCGAAAGCGGACAGCGATCTGAAACTGCTGCTGACCAAGAATCCGACCGAGCCGCGGATACATTTCAACATCGGTCGCGTCGCCGGACTACAGGCCGTGGCGATCGAAGATCCGGAAGCCCAGGCTTTGAAGCTCCTCGAGGCCAAAAGAGCTTACACGGAAGTTCTAAAGAATGCGACGCAGACGACCGACGCGGCGCTGCTTTCCCTGACATTCGTCGCCCTCGGCCGCATTTACGAATACAACAACGACAAGGCCTACGCGATCAAACTCTATGACGAAGCCATCAAACTCGACGACGTTCGCGGCGGCGGATATAAAGAGGCGTTGGATGCGAAGGCGAGATTGATCAAGCCGTAACCTTCGGTCCGGAGTTCCGCCGCGAACGCGGAACTCCGGACTTCTCACTTCAACATTTCCCGCAAATTCTGCTACCGTCTAAGTAATGTCACAAAACGACTTCAAAAGCGGCTATGTCGCGCTCATCGGACGGCCGAATGCCGGAAAATCTACTTTGCTCAACCGCCTCGTCGGCGAAAAGATCGCGGCTGTCTCGAACAAACCTCAGACGACGCGTCACAGAATTCAGGGAATTGTCACTCGTGACGACGGTCAGATCGTCTTTGTGGACACGCCGGGCGTGCATAAACCCGGACATTTGCTCAACAGACGAATGATGTCGGCGGTGCATGACGCGATAATGTCGGTCGATGTGCTCGTGCTGATGCGGGACGCGAGCGTTTCGACAGGTAACGGGGACAAATTTGTGCTCGATCTCGTGAAACAATCGGGAAAGACGGCCATTCTTGTGCTGAACAAGGTCGATAAGATCAAGGAAAAGGGCAATCTGCTGCCACTGATCGAGAGTTACGCGGCTGAGTATGAATTTGCCGAGATCATTCCGCTGTCTGCTCTGAAAGGCGATGCGATCGAGACTTTGCTTGATCAGATCATCAAACACCTGCCCGTCGGCGATCCGATCTTCAGCGAAGACGAGATGACCGATCAGCCGGTGCGGAGCATCGTGTCTGAAATGGTTCGAGAGAAGATTCTCATCTCGACCGGTGAAGAGATTCCATATGTAACGGCTGTCATCACTGAGGTATTTGACGAATCCGATGCTGAGATTACGAATATTTATTGTGCGATCTTCGTCGAACGGGCTTCGCAAAAGAAGATCGTTATTGGGAAGATGGGAGCCAGGATCAAGGATATCGGGACGAAGGCACGGATCGATATTGAGAATCTGCTGGGGAAAAGAGTTTTTCTAAAACTCTTCGTAAAAGTAGTCGAAGATTGGCGCAATCGGGAACAGACGCTCGATGAGATCGGCGTGCATCAAAAGAAGTAGTTTTTTCTCAATAATGACAACAGATCTAAAGACATGGTATGCCGTCGATATCGTCGCCGACCCGAATGCGGGCGAGGCGATCGAATTTGCGCTGAACGAACTCGAGTGTCTCGGCATCGAGATCGACAGCCTGCGCAAGAAAAAAGGCGAGCCGCAGATGGTCACGGGCTTTTTTGCTGAATTGCCGGGAGCGGTTGAAATAGCAGAGGCGATCGAGGATTCGCTGCGAATTCACGGCCTCGACAGCAGCGTGATCGAAAGCTTCGAGACGCGGGTGGTTGAGGAAACCGACTGGCTCGCCGAGTGGAAGAAGCATTGGAAGCCGACCGAGATCGGCAAATTCATCATCGCCCCGCCTTGGGAAAATGTCACCGAAACCGACAAGATCGTCATAAAGATCGAGCCGAACATGGCTTTTGGAACGGGGACCCATGACACGACGAAGCTTTGTCTGAAAGCCATCGGCGAGGTTTATGAACCGGGACAGTCAGTTCTCGACGTTGGAACCGGAACGGGAATTCTCGCCATTGCTGCCGCAAAGCTCGGAGCGAAAACCCTTTTCGCCTGCGACACCGACGAAGATTCCGTCAAGATAGCCCGGGAGAACGCGGTCTTGAACAACGTCGATTGGATCGAATTTGCAGACGGGCCGCTTCGCGAAGACGCACCGGTTTACGATTTTGTTTTCGCCAATCTGACAGTCGATGTGATCGTGCCGATATTGAAACTTCTGCTCGCAAAAACAGGCTCTCTTTTGCTGTTGTCCGGCATTCTTGCCGAACAGCAACCCATCATCACTGCGGCGCTTCAGGAATCTCAGATCTCAAATTTCAAATTTGATACGTCGGGGGAATGGATATCTGTAATTGTGGAAAAGAGTTCTTAACGCAAAGACGCTAAGAAGCAAAGACGCAAAGGTGAAGATAATAGGATGAGCATTCTGTCATGCCTAATTTATTAGCACCCTTGCGTCTTTGCCACTTAGCGACTTTGCGTTAAAAAAAGGTTAAGGCTTTTTCACCGGTGTAGCGAACGGAATATCCCCATCGTCGGTCACCGTGATCAGCGGCACGCGGGCTTTTGGTCGTTCCCGTGGGGGAGCGGTTTTCAGGATCGGCGGACCTTTGGGAACGGTCAGCGTGCGTGGCGACAGCGATTCGGTTCGCTTTATCATCGTGCCGCCGCGGCCGGCGACCCAGACCTTGCTGCCGCCGCGATAGACGATGGCCTGGAGGACTTTGCTGGTGATGCTTGGCTGTACGGCCCACGTTTTTCCGCCGTCTTCGGTAACGAGAATGGTTCCAAGTTCACCCACCGCAATCGCGGCTTCGGGGCCGAACGCCTGCACCGCAAAAAGGTTAAATCGGGATGCAGATTCCTGATCCTGCCAGGTAACGCCGCCATCGGTAGTTCGCAGCGTAATGCCGCCCGAGCCGACGATAAAACCGTTCTTATCATCGTAAAAGCTGAGCGAATACAGATTGTCGCGGACACCAGTCTTGACTGCCGTCCAGGTCACCGCACCATCGGTCGTGCGAAGTATTGTACCTTTGTCACCGATGACCACACCGGTCCTATCGTCAAAGAACTTCACATCCTCGAGCCACATCTTTGTGCCTGATTCGAATTTCTGCCAGTAAGCACCGGCCGTGTCGGTTCGCAGAATGGTTCCTGAAGAGCCGACAGCGAAGCCGATCTTGTCGGAGACGAAATTGACCGACATCAGATCTTCGGTAATGCCAGAGATGCCTTTGCCCCAGCTTGCTCCGCCGTTGATCGTGCGGAGGACCGTGCCGCTGTCACCGACGACCCAGCCGCGTTGGCCGTCGAAGAAGAACGCGGAATTCAGATTTGAGAGCGTTCCTGAGAATGTCGGTATCCATTCGCGGCCGGCGTCGTTTGTAAGCCAGATCTTGCCCCGCGAACCGACCGCGACGCCGATCTCGTCGTCGAGAAAGACGAGGTCATTTACATTCTCTCGACCGCCTTCGCTCAGACGGCGCCAGCTAAATCCGCCGTCGTTGGTGCGCAGGATAAGGCCGTTCTCGCCAACCGCCCAGCCAGTGAATTTGTCGCCCATGAATACGGAAACAAGCTTCGGATTGGTTAGAACATTGAACGGCAGCCACGTTTTGCCACCGTCGCCGGTGACCCAGACCATGCCGTTCGCATCGGTCATCGAGCCGTTTTGATCGTCTGCGAACGAAATGGAAAGCAGGTCGGCACGGCTGAAAATATTAACTCGTGTCCACGTCGCACCGCTGTCCTCGCTGACCGCCACACAGCCGCCGTAACCCGACGCAACGATATTGTTTTCGGCGATGTATGCGGCGTCAGAGACGATCGAGCCTGCGCAAGGATCAGACGCTTTCCATGTCTCGCCGCCATCGGAAGTTGCGAGCGTGACACCGCCGAGGCCGACGGCGATCGCATGTGATTCGTCGCGGAGGTCGATATGTAGGAGGTTTTCCGATGTTCCGGAGGCTTGCGGCTTCCACGTCAGGCCGCCGTCGGTGGTTTTTAGGATGCAGCCGTATGTTCCGGTTATCCAGCCGGTTTTTTGGTCTGCTCCGGTGAATTTGATCGATGAAAAATGGTCTTTGACCTCGGTGGCGACTCGTCGCCAGTCTTTGCCGCCGTTGTCGGTCGTATAGATCGTGCCGCGGGCACCGACAACGAATGCGATATTCTTATCCTTCACGAACACGGACGAGAACGTCACATCTGAAAATGGAATATCCTGCCTTAACCATCGAAAACCGCCGTCGACGGTGCGCAAAACCGTATTATCCGAACCGACCGCATATCCGATCTCTTTGTCCGGAGCGAAGTGTATAGAATAAAGCGGATTTCCTTGCGGCGAAGGATTTTGCCAGACCCAGCCTTGTCCCGTGCGGATCTGGGCAGTGATGGTTAGCGTTGTCAGTAGGAATATTACCGCAGAGACGCAGAGACGCTGAGATAGGAGTTTTAACAACGGATTAACGCGGATGGACACAGATAGAGGAGGAGCGGTAAATGCTCCATCTATCGTCTTTTCTGATCCGTGTCTATCCGATCTCATCCGTGGTTAAAAATTCTTCTCTGCGTCTCCGCGTCTCTGCGGTTAAATTTGAATTGTCCCCAATTCTACTACTGATTCCTCCAATAGGTCCTCATCCACGTACCCAAGCTCCGCCATTTTCCTCGCCATTGAGTCGGCGACTTCCTGGACGCTGTGCCCGCTGTGGCCTTTGACCCATTTCCAGATTATTTGATGCGGTTTGGCTGCGTTATCGAGTCTTTTCCACCAATCGTGATTAGTTTTTCTTTTCCATGTGCCGCCCATCGTCTCGACGACGTAGCGGGAATCCGACCAGATCGTTACGCTGCACGGCTCCTTTAGATTCTCCAGCCCGATCGCCGCCGCCGCAACCTCGGCTTGCTGATTCGTTGCTGCTCCGAGATACTCGCCGACCGCTCGCCAATAGCCCTTAAAGCCAAGTACAGCCACTGCCGCCGCCCGCGGATTGCCTTTTCCATTGCCAAGGCTCGAGCCGTCGCAGACTATTGTTACTTGTTTCATTAATATGATTTATCCGCCAAATAGCTGTGTATCGCTCGTTGGGCTCCTGTAAGATGAGCACCCCAATGAATGTGAAAATTAAATCGCCATTCCCAAACGGCCTCAACGATTTTGGCACGTTTATATAGAACCATGCCTTCTTTGATATCGCGATACATATCCGCAAGATCGTCCGAAAGAGAATTTAGAACTGGTGGTTCTTCTTTAAGTGGATCGAAGACATCCCAATAAAGGTCAATCGGCAATGCTTGAAATCTCTCCAGAATGACATGCCAATCCTCAGAGCTAACTACTTGCTCTGTATCATCGCCACAACCAATATCATCAAGTCCGATGGCGGCGACATGAAGTTCCGCTAGAAGTGTGCGGGCCATCTTCATATCAGCTTCAGGATCCGACGTCGTGACTTCCGCCCACGCGCAATATCGCTCAGCGATCCTAGCAAACCTAGCAATATTCTCGGCTATTTCCATCCTTCAACTTAGCGAAAGCACATTGTCTACATAACTATCAAACGTATCATCATGCGAGATCACGAATAGCTGATCGAAATGCGTGATGCGGCTGATCTGTTGGGCGAAGTTTTCGCGGCGTTCGGCGTCCATGTTGGTGGTTGGCTCGTCGAAGAACGCGATGCGGATGTCGCTCAGTTGCTTTAGCAAAGCGAGCCGCACTGACAAAGCTGCCGACATCTGTTCGCCGCCCGAAAGGCTCACGAACGGCCTTTCAAAGCCGTCTTCCTCCAGGATTATCGAATAATCGTCCGCCCATTTCAGCGTGCGGTCGCCGTTGCCGGTGATCTCGCGAAACATTTGGTTCGCTTCCAGCGAGACGTGATGAACGTAGTTGCGGGCGACACGCGGAGCGGCTTCCTTGAGCGTATCACGAATAAATGCCGTCGCTTCCGAGACCTTTTCGAGGCGTTCTTTTTCGCGGAATTCGTCGGCGAGCGACTTTCGCAGCTCAGTAAATCTCGCGAGTTCGGCCGCGAGCTGCGTTTCACGCTTTTTCGCCGCCTCGAATGTCGCTTTGACCTCAGCCGAACGGCGTTCGACATTGAGCAATTCGGTTCGCTCGATCTTGTGACGGTCCGGATCGTAGTCCGAACCGGCGGCAGCGAGATCGTTCTCAGCCGTTTCAACCAACGCAGACTTGGATGCGAGTTCTGCTGAAGCGTTGTCGAGGTCACACTTTCTTTGCTCCAACGCGTTTGCCTCGGTTTCATTCGCCAGGAATACCCGATGAGCCTCGGCAGTCGCGTCGCGTTCAGAGGTTAAACGCGTCCAGTGTGCGTCGAGTTCCTTAAATTCCTCAAGCTGTTCGTCTAGCAGCTTCCGGTCGCTGGTGAGGCGTTCGAGATTGCTCTCGACATTGCCGAGCCCCTCGCGAATATCGGCCTCGCGGAGCGATTCCTTTTCGAGGATACGAATTCGCGCGGCGGGATCGGCGAGCGATCTAAGCTGCTTTTCAGCTTCAGCGATGCGACGCTCTCCGTCGGCAACATTTTGCTGCTGTTCGAGAGCCGCTTTTTTTGCGTTAAGGGCGGCACCTTCGTCGCGCAGTTCTTGCTCGCGGGTACGGAAACTTTCGAGCGCCCTTGCGAGCGTTTGCCCTTCGCGGGCGGCGGTCAGTTGAGCCTGGATCTGTGTTCGCTCCGATTCAAAATTTGAAATTTGAGATTTGAGATCGAGGAACTGGCCCGACAGATAGCTTTCGAGCGTCTCGCCTTCTTTCAGATTCAGGCATCGCTGCGAGAGGATCGGGCAGAGGCCGTTGCGGACCTCGCTTTGGAATTTTTCATCTCGTTCGAGGTTTGCTTTCAGCGTTGCAATTCCGGCGACGATCTCGGTCTCGCGTTTTTCGAGCGAAGGTTGGGCTTCGGCGGCGATCAGGCCGGCCTCAGCGGCTTTGATGTCCTGCTGAATTTGTTTGTAGCGCTCGCGCATTCGGCCTAGCTGGGAGTTGATGCTGCCGATACGCTCGTCGGCGTTCTTGGCATTTGTGATCGCTTCGCGAAGAGCGACGATCTCTTTTTCGATCGCTTCCTGCTCGATGGCCTTTGGGCGAAGCAGGACTATCTCTTCGCGGGCGTCAAGGATATTCTTTAGATCGCGATCGAGCCGTGTTTTTTCGGCGTTAACGCTGGCGATCGCAGTGGTAGTTTTATTCAGCTCAGAACGTAGCTGATCGCGTTTATTGCGTTCGCGTTCTAGGTCGGTCAGGCGTCCGAGGGTCGCTATATGGCGTTCGTGATCGGGGCGAGCGATTGCGATCTTGTCCGTCGCGACGGCCGCACGTTCGTGTGCGAGCTGAGACTGTTTGAAAACGAGTTCCGCACGGTCCCTTTCCGCACGACTGCGGTCGAGGGCTGTTTTTAGGCCGGAAAGACGCCGTTCTTCTTCATCGAGAGCTTTGACGCGGATCTGCCTCGTTTCGAGGTCGGCGGACAGTTGTTCCATCTCGACGGTTAGATTTGCCGTCTGTTCGGCGGTTCGTTTGTGTTCTTCTTCGACCGTGTCGGAACGGGATAACTCGCCTTCCGCGCGAGCGATGTCTTCGCGGATGCCGCTGATCGAGACATCGAGATAACGGGTCGTTTCACGAAGTTTTTCGGCGGCCTGACGATATTCCTCAACCTTTAACAAACGGTCGAATGCGACCTTTCGCTCGGTCGAACCTTCGAGGAAGATAGCGGTGAACGTGCCCTGTGGAACTCCGATGGCCTGGCGGAAAAGTGATTTGAGATCAGTTCCCGGCTCAAGCCCGAGATGCTGCCAGAGAAAGCGAAAAACCTCTTCCTTCTTGTCCGCGATCCGCATTTGGAGTCGCGGGTCAATGACGTGATAACCCGATCCGGAATCGCGATAGACGATGTATTCGCGTTCGTCGATTCCGCTTTCGAAGGTAACGGTAACCGAGCCTTTTTTTGCTCCACGCCGGACGAAATCTTCTTTTTTATATTCAAGAAGATCAAAAAGAACCCATGCGATCGCCTCGATTATCGTGGTTTTCCCGGCACCGTTCTCGCCGGTGATGGCCGTGGTTCCGCGTTCGAATTGGATTGTCGTGGAGACGTGAGATTTGATGTTCTCAAGCTCGATCTTTGAGATATGCATCGGGCGAATTTCAGATATGAAATATGATTTTAGTTTATCTGCGAGCAAAGCGAAAGAAATCGATACGTGTCTTAGGTTTTTCCTTGTCGCTTTGTTTTCTTTGCACCCTTTGCGTCTTTGCGGGAAACACTGTTGTAGAAATCGACTTTTCCCGCAAAGTCGCAAAGCCGCAGAGTCCGCCAAGGAAGGTGCCATATCAGTGGCACGAAAAGCGGAAATCAGCGACAATCTTTCTCATGAAGATCGAAGCCGGTGATGTCGTAATTGTTGTTCTGCACAGCCCACGCGAAAAGCTACTGGGCGTTTTGAATGAGCTCAGCCCGGCTGGGATCACGATCAGGTCGATCGATCTGAGCTATTTTGACGATTGGTGCAAATCGATCGTGGCGGATGAGGTTTATCTGAACATGAGCGACAACTTTTTCCCGATGTGGCGTGTGGAAAGGATGTCCAGAGACGAAGGGAATGACGATATGCCGTCAATGGCGGAGCAATTTGAGTCAAGAACCAAACGGCGGATCGAGCATCAGTAGGTTACATTTTCTTGATCCCGATACTGCCGTTATTTGTGGTTAGTTTGAGTGTCGCGTCACCGGAACCGGCTTTGCCGCGGATGCTCTTGATCGGGCCCGGGCTGATGTTTTCCGTGGCAATATCTACGGGTATCTCAGTCGAGAAATTACCAAATCCGTAGGTAGCCCACATCTGAAACGAAGATCTCGCCGGTATCGTCAATCTGATCGAGCCCTTTGAAGTACGCAGGTTGTAGGAACCTCCGCTGAGTATCTCGCCGGTGTAAGCCACCGAGCCTGTCACTGAATCGACGGTCATCTGTCGATATTCAAGCGACTGGAGGGCAATTGCCCCGCTGTTCGTGTTTGCCTTGAACGCATCGCCGATCTCGCTTGGCCCCGCTTCGAATACGAGAATATTGCCCGTTGTCGTGCTGAGATTCATCGCTCCTTGCGAGCTTTCAACGGTTATGTCACCTTGTCCCGCGCTAGCCGAGACGCCGCTTGAAATGTTTCGCAATGAAATGTTCCCGCCAATACTGCTCACGTCCACTTTCTTTACGGTGTCAATAGTGGTCGTGATCTCGCGTCCCTTGATCGTGATCGTCGAATTCACGGGAGCGTCGATCTCTATCTCACTACCGGAAATGCACTCGCTGGATGGGCCGAACTTGCTTTTTGAGTCTTCACCGACGAGTTTGATCCAAACCGGTTGGCCCGTCTTAGAACTTTTCTGGAGCGTCCGAAAATTGAATTTATTGCCCTCGCCGACAAAAACCCGGACCTCGCTGCGATTCCAGCCATTAACCCTGACAGTTCCCTCGAGAATGCAACCAAGAAGCAGGTTCACTCCACTGTCAACGGCAATTGACCTTTCGTAGCTATCCTGCGGCCCGTGAGCAGGCACGGGATAACGCGGCGGCACTGAAAGCCGGGCTTCCGGCGAAGGCGGGCTGATCTTAACATCGGGTTTTGCAGGCGGTTCGATTCGAACCGTTTGGGTAGCGGCGACGATAGGACTCAGCGTGAGTAATATCGCCGCTGCCGCACCGAGGATGGGGTTTTCAATGAGCTTGTTCATCAGATCCGGTTTCGTGTCGCCCTATTTAAGGCTCGCAACCAACTCCTCTTTCTGCGCGACCGAATTCAGAAGGTCGATCTTGTTCTGGTATGACGAATACAGGATCTGCTTGGCGGTCTCGTTCTTAGGATTTCGCATTACCTCAGTTCTCATCTTTGCAATGGTGTCATTTACCACCGCCATATCGCGTTCGTATGCAATCCTTTCGGAAGGGCGAAGAACACCGTCCTTTGTCTCATCGACCGTTTTTCCGAGCGTCGAAATGGTCTTCACGTAGCTCTCTTCGCCCGGCATGTAGCCGTTCAACGAGACCGGATTTCGGTCGGCCTCGGCAACTGCGGGACGCCTAACCTCAGGGCGATAGATCGCACGCTCAGGTTTGAATGCCGTGCTGTCCGATTCCGGCGCCGCAACTGCCGTCGGAGTCGATTCCGGAGCGGAAGTCTTATCAACCACCGGAGCCGCGTCTGTCTGTTTCATCACGGGACGGTTTGTGACTGTGGCCACCGTAACATCCGTGCGAGCCTTATTGATCCACAAAATTCCAACCACGCCAAAAACCAACAGCAAACTCGCCGCTGCCACCATCGAGGGATTCGCCAGCGAAATGCGTAAGAACGCCCATGCCTTTTCCCAAAAAGGCTGGTTTTGCTTCTCGACCTTGATCGAGTCGTTGATCTTGTTCCAGAGACGCTGTGTCGGGACGAGCGTGTCCATTTCGCGGGCCAGTACGGGAAATACAAAGGCGGATTCTTCTTCAGCTTCGGCGAGCATCAAGGCACAACTATCGCAGGTCGCGATGTGTGCAGAGACGCGAGCCGTTTCGTCGTGCGACAGTTCACTGTCGAGAAACGCCTGAATGATCCCTATGTCTAAACAAACTTCCTTCATATCGTATCCTTCCCGATCTTCCCGTAAAACCGAGTAAATTCTTGCCTAGCCCGAGCGACAAAAGTGCCGATGCTCGTTTCGTTCAGCTCAAGGCTGGCGGCTATCTCTTTATAAGAGAGGCCTTGCTGCTTCAGTATCAGGCAGCTCCTGAGCGGCTCTTTTATCTTGTTCAGAGCCCTGTAGATCTCGTTGACACCGGAATATTCCTCATAGTCGATCTCTATCGACTGAACCGCTGTCTCCACTGTTTCTTTGACGTAATTTTCGTCCCGCGTGTTCGCCCTAACATTGCCTCGAACAGTGTTCTTGGCAAGATTTATCGCGACCCTTATGAGCCACGGGCGGAGCATTTCACTGTCTGTGATGGAATCCTGATGCTTGTAGAGGCGGAGGAAAGTTTCCTGGGTGATGTCCTCGGCGAGAGCCGCGTCCTGCACGACGGATCGTGCTGCCCGGAAGACAGTTCGGTGATGGAGCGCAAATGCCTCCTCAAACTCGATCATGTCTCTAGCTGCGGCCGTCGCTGTTGTTTCGGACATTATGTCCACAAGAATGTTCGTACTCTCGTTCATTTTCAGCATCATAAAATGCTCTTCACGACCTAGATACACCGCAAAACGCTTACTTGTGACAAGAATTTTCGCTTAAAAGCCAATTATTTTCAATCTTTGAAGCAGTTCCGCCGATATTCCACGCGTCCCATTAGCCGTGACGAGGACAAAGTGGCTGTCGTCGGATCCACTGAGCATACGTTCGAGATCGGGCCTAGGTTCTGCGGAAGTTTCTGCTTTGATAAGGAGCGGCACCGTGAGTGAGAGGCGTTTTAGCGATTCGTGCAGGTGAGCACGGCCGCTGCCAAGTTCGCCGGTGTCATCACCGATGATGAGCCGCGTGTCGGCATTCTCATTTATGAACCTCGCGAGAAGCGACGCGACGAGGCTGGCGCCAGCTTCGAATCGACCCGAAAGAACCACGGGCTTGCCGGCTTGCTCTGCCGCAATTTTGTCGCGAATAGGTGCTTGGTCGCTGTCATCCGGGATTTCGGGATCGAAGATCAGAGTTACCCGCTTTTCGTCTTCGGCGGCGAATTCGCGAACAGTCAGCTGGCGTGTTCGGGCCGTGGCCTTCCAGTCGATGCGGCGAAGATCGTCGTGCGGTTGGTAGCCTCGAAGCGAGAGCAGGTCCTGGCCGCTGCCGCGTTTATTTGAAACACGGCGTCCAAGATCGAGGGGAACATTATCGATCTCGGGCGAAACGTCCGTGATCCTTGGAAAGACGATCAGCTCGGCCTCGCGTGCCGGTAACCGACGACGATGGCGGAAAAAGCCAAATGGGAACTTGGTCGAAAGTTCGAAATCTTTGATCGAAAGCCGGCCGCGGTTCGGAAAAATATGCTCGGTTTTTGCCTCGACAGATTCGCGGGCCGCCACATAAACGAAATGATTCAGCGTTCGGCGGACGACCGGTGCCTGACTGAGCCGTTTAGCGATCCATTTCGGAAAGATCGCATCGATGTGGTCGGCGGCAACCGAGCGCTCGCGTTCGCGGCCGCGAACCTCGACGACGACCGAGAACGCCGGCAGCAGGCGCTTGCGGTTATTCATGCTCACGAGGATCGGGGTCGGCTCACCCGCGAAGATCGTCTCGGGAAAACGCATCGTCACGTCCAGTCTTTTCAAACAAAGGCTGCCCGCAAAAAATCCCACCACCATCGCGGCAAGCAAAAACGCGAGCACCAAGAAGAGCAGATTATTTCCCGTGTTCCAAGCCGAGAATCCGACGATCAGGATCAGAACCAAAACAACGGCTCCGCCTGTCGTAAACTCGAACGGCAGATTCATCTGCGAGGCTTCGCGCCCCGCGTTTCGAGCAAGCGGCGGCACGATAAAAACAAGGATCAGCAAAACGAAAACCAGCGACGCTGAAGCGGCGATCGCGGCAAGCCGCACATCACCTAGCTGATGTGCATAGAGCGTCAGACCCGACAATCCAAGGCCGCCGAAAACCACAATAATGCCCAGAATTGCATTTCGCAGATCACGTAAGCTGAAGAGTTGGCTGGCTAGTTTGAGATTCATTGACTGGAGTGCAAGCACCCCTGCTTGCACGTGCTGAATTAGAAATCGTTAAACTAACCGGTTAAGACGCCGCCATCGAAGCTCGGCGACTGGCAAGCGGGACGCTTGCGCTCCAGTCAGATCGGCACGCTTACCTTTTGCAATATTTCCTGCAGGATCGCCTCCGCTTCACGGGTTCGGCTGCGGACGGTGTTTATACGCGAATTTACTATTACGCGGTGAGCGAAGCAGGGAACTACAAGCCGTTTGATGTCATCGGCGATACAGTAATCGCGACCCTCGATAACGGCGAGGGCCTGAGCTGAGCGGAAAAGGGCGAGCGTGCCGCGCGGGCTGACGCCGAGTTCCAGCGATTCCGCCTTTCGCGTGTGATCGACGATCTGCAATAAATAATCGATCAGAGCATCGTCAAACCGGACGCGGCCGACTAGTTCCTGAAGTTTCAGAAGCTCGTCACGTGACATTACCGATTCGATGACGTTCAGCGGATCGCGGCCCTCGCGGTCGCGAAGCAGCTGCCGCTCGTCCGCAATGCTCGGATAACCGATGTGCAGCCGCAGCATAAAGCGGTCGAGCTGCGATTCAGGCAGCGGATAGGTGCCGTGATGTTCGGACGGGTTTTGCGTTGCAATTACGATGAACGGAGCCGGAAGACGCCGCGTGAATCCCTCGACCGTGACCTGTTCCTCCGCCATCGCTTCGAGCAAAGCGGATTGGGTTTTAGGCGTCGCGCGGTTTATCTCGTCCGCGAGGACGATGTTTGAAAAAATCGGCCCGGGCTTCCAGTCAAATTCGCCGCTCCGTTGATTGAACATCGAAAGCCCGATGACATCCGACGGAAGCAGGTCCGACGTGAACTGAATTCGTTGAAATGAAAGTTCGAGAGCCCGGGCGAGCGAATTAGCGAGCGTTGTTTTCCCGATCCCCGGAACGTCCTCGATCAGCAGATGGCCCTTGCCGAGCAGAGCGATCAAAGCGAATTTCACGGTCTCGGATTTACCGCGAATGACATTCTCGATCGTCGCCTGGAGCCTGGCGACCTTAGCCGCCGGATCGAAATCGAGAGCAACGCCCTCACCCGCTTGTGTTATTTCTGTTACGATCCAATCTCTCATTTAATGCGTCAGCGTCTTGGCTGTATAAACTATTCTACCCGATTAGAAACAACCACCGCACCAAAAAGTTGCAAAATGACTGGAGAGCAAGCGTCCGGCTTGCCACAGGCGGAGTTTTTGACCATTTGATCGTCCGAATTCAAGACAGGCAAGCGGGACGCTTGCTCTCCAGTCATTGAAATTCACACCAAAACAAATTAAACTTTTGAAACAAAAGGCAAACGTTTTCGTGTTGAAAGCGGTGAGGAAATAAAGAATTCTATGAAAAATCTAAGAGTCCGTCTTAAAGATCAACGCGGTTTTAACCTTATTGAGCTTATGATCGTTATCGCGATCATCGGCCTGCTCATCGGTGTCGGCAGCATCGCCTGGCAGGCTGTCATTCGCTCGGGAAATGAGACCACAGCGGCGCAGAGTGTCGAAAATCTCAGAAAGTTTCAAGCCCAATACGCATCGCGAAACAAAGGCAACTTCGCAACATTTGACGAATTGATCGCAAAGGTCAGTCTGGATGAGAAGTTCAAAGGAGAAAATCCAGTTGTAAACGGTTATGTGTTCAGAATGACCGTCGTTCCGTCATCCTCCAGTGTACCTTCTTCGTACTCGATCAATGCCGATCCGCAGGTCGCTGAGGGTATTTCGGCAACCGGAACCCGACATTTCTACGTCGACTCGAATCTCAGCAGCATCAAGGGAACCGACGAAAATCGACCCGCAAAAGCTGACGACCCGAGCATCTAAATAAATATCAAAAGCCGTCTTAGCTCAGTGGTAGAGCACTCGCTTCACACGCGATAGGTCACAAGTTCAAATCTTGTAGACGGCACCATTTTCTGGATAAGGACGGACATTTCGCGATGTCCGTTTTTTTTGTCTGGGGCGAAATGGCCTTTCGTGCAACTCATCTTTGTCGCGAGTAGTCTTATCTGTGACAGCAAACAGCCTTTCGGTTCACTCTTCCGTTGCTAATCAGCTTCGCCGCTTTCCCCGTTTTGCTCGAACTTCCGTTAGAATAGCAGGCAATGCATGGCTGCAATGTTTAATAGAATATGAAAGGGAAAGGAATTATGAGTATGAAAAAAATACTAACGATATGTTTTTGCCTCGGCCTGATATGTGCGATACAGACCGCTGCTTCGGCTCAGTCCAAGTTTAAGTTGCTGGCGACAAATAAAACGTCGACCATGGAAAAAGAGTTGAATCAGGCGGCGGAGATCGGCTTTCGATTCGAGGGATTTAACGGCGGCGAAACGATGTTCGGCGGGAAGGAGACGGTGGCGATACTTTCGTCAACCGGCGACGCGAAACCTAAGTTCAAATACAAGCTGCTCGCCACCAACAAGACCTCGACGATGCAGAAGGAACTGCAGGAATATGGGAACATGGGCTATGAGTACAAAGGGCAAGCCGTATTCGAAACGACCTTTGGCGGAAAAGAGGTGGTAACGATCCTCGAAAAGGATCTGTCGGTCACCGAAAATCCGAAGTACGAATACATACTTTTTGCGACCAACAAAACGTCGACGATGGAAAAAGAGTTAAACACGATCACCGACCCGACCCAGAAATTCGTTGGCGTGACCGTCGCCGAAACCGCGTTTGGGGGGAAAGAGGTTGTTGTGATTACTAGGAAGCGGGTGAAATAGATCGAAATCGATCTCGGGTTTAGTGCCAGTCGGAAATAGAACACAGATTTAACAGATCAGGACAGATTTACACGGATATGAATTTTTGATCTGTGTGAATCCGGAAAATCCGTTTTATCCGTGTTCTATTCTTTTCCACAACATGAAAGCTGTCGCTTTCTAGAAATGTCCGCTCCGCTGGAGCTGAAAGCCCACCTTGTCTGCTAAACTTATCGAAAAGTTTCTGACAATCAGGAGAAAACTCACGTGATAATGCGACGACTATTTGTTCTTTTCATGCTTGCCATCGTGCCTGCGGTTGTCTTTTCTCAGGTTCCTGCCGATCTCAAGTCGAAGGCTGAGGCAACGAATTACGAAGAAACCAGTACTTATGTCGATGTGCAGGCGTTCATTGGGGAGCTGCAAAAACGCAGTAGGCTGGTGAGCGTTTCCGATTTTGGCACGTCGTTCGAGGGGCGAAAGCTGCCGCTGATGGTGCTTTCGGATCCGCCGGTTGCGACGGTCGCACAGGCAAAGGCGGCAGGGAAGCCGATAATCTTTATTTTCGCGAACATCCACGCCGGCGAGGTCGAGGGGAAAGAGGCGGTTCAGGCTGTCGCTCGTCGCCTGCTTTTCGGCGACCTGAAACCGATGCTCTCGAAGCTGACGATCCTGCTCGCTCCGATCTACAATGCCGACGGTAACGAAAAATTCAGCCTCAACAACCGCACGGCTCAATACGGCCCGGTCGCCGGAGTCGGTGTTCGTGAGAATTCGCAGAATCTTGATCTCAACCGCGATTACATAAAGCTCGAATCACCTGAGGCAAAGGCTCTCGTTGCCCTTTACACGGCCTGGGATCCGGTCTTGAGCGTTGATCTGCACACGACGAACGGTTCGTATCACGCGTATCATTTGACGTATTCGCAGCCGCTCAATCCGAACACCGATCAGCGAATTCTCGATTATCAACGAGACAAAATGATGCCAACGATCGCCGCCGCATTGCTGAAAGACCATAAATTCCGCAGCTATTATTACGGCAACTTCAAGGGCTTTTCGAACAAGCCGAAGGAAGGCGAAAAGGCTGTGTGGGAAGCGTTTACACATCAGCCTCGCATCGGACAGAATTACGCGGGTCTTCGCAACAGATTTACCATTCTTTCAGAAGCGTACAGCTATCTGCCGTTCAAACGGCGCGTTGAGGTGACCGAGAGCTTTGTGGAAGAGATCCTGAACTTCAGCGTCGCCAACGGTGCCGCGATGAAGCAGATGGTTAGAACGATCGACGAAGACACCGTCAAAAAGCTGAAGAGCAGCGACCCTGGCGAAATGGGCGTTGCCTTTCAGCCGAAAGCTCTGCCGAAGCAGGTCGAGATCCTCGTCGGCGATGTCGAAAAGATCAAAAACCCGCGTAATGGCAAAGACATGACCGCGATGCTCGAGGACAAGATCACACCGATGTTGATCGATGACATCGGAATGTTCGCCGCAACCCGCAGCGTCAAAGTGCCAAAAGCCTACGTTTTTGCTTACGACAAAGCGATCGTCGACAAATTGCTGCAGCACGGCATCAAGGTCGAGGAACTGACGAGCGGAACAAGCCTCGATGCCGAGACCTTTACCGTCGAAACGATGACCAAAGCCGCACGACCATTCCAGGGCCATCTTGAAGCAAAGGTAACCGGAAAATACAGCTCAGCAAAGACGGCATTTCCCTCTGGGACTGTTCTGGTCAGAACCGCGCAGCCGCTCGGCCGTCTCGTTTTCTATCTTCTCGAACCGGAAAGCGAAGACGGCCTAACGACGTGGAATTTCTTCGATACCAATTTGACCATCGGCAAAGCTCATCCCGTGAAGAAAGTGATACAGCTTGGCAATGTTCCAAGCCGCGTTCGAAGTATGTGAAAATGATCGATCAGGTCGATCGGTGCCTTATTTTGTGAAGGGCCTCCGGTTATGGCTGGAGGTTTTTTGCGCTCTGAGTTGGGAACTAATACGCAGTTTGTGTGAGAAATCCCACGCAGATTCCTGTCCGATCTTCTTAATTATCGCGTTCAATAGAGCTAATGGCAGGCACGGCTTTTGCGTTTGAATATATGGACTGAATCGCATAGATCCCTCTGATCGGCACAGCCAAGGAGTTATTATGAAGGAAGAATCTGAACATCGTTCACTGCTCCTAACGTTCTCCCGCGGATTGCTCTCAATTTCGGTTTTATCGGTGATCGCCTTCATTGGGCTGGCCGCCGGACAGGACGCAGATCCTTACAAGGCTGCGGCTGCTCAGGCACCAACAATGGCCGATGCACCGCTGGAGTTCAAGGCCATGAGTCAGCGGAACATGGTCAGTGGAGTGAATCAATATGTAGGTTGGACGCCGATCATTAGCGGTCGGATACTGGGACGCACCAATTCCGGCGATGCCGTGACTATCGAGCTCGCGCAAGCCGGGAAATCGGTCCGAACATTTCGAGCTCCGCTAAGAGGCAATCGCGGAGAAACCTGGTTTGAAGACTGGGACTTTCGCGGCGACGACACAAAAGATCTTATGACCGCGGTCGGCCAGTTCACAGCGACCTTCAAATACGTGAACGATCTCGCCGCGACGACCACGCCGCTGGCAGTTCGAAAATTCAACGTTCTTCGCTTGGTTGACTACGAAAACAGTAAAAATGTCTGGAAGTATGGTACAGATTACGGTGATCTTCTCGGATTTAGCTACCTTGTCGAGCGTCAGCAGCTCAGCAGTCAAAGCCCGTCTGTTTGGATATACACGTGGATGAATCTCCCGCACGACTCGATCTTGAAGGATATAACATATCGCATCGAGGTCGACGGCAAAATAGTGCCGCCATCGGATGAATTTGACGCGGGACAAAACCACGAATCGATCACGACGTTCGACCAGGAGGAGGCGTTCTTTGTCAAAGCCGCGAATGACCGAGTAATAAACAAGAATAACGTATATCTCGTTGTCTTTCGGCCGAGGCTGATCTGGGGGCCGAAATCGGAAACTGCGGGTAATGCCAACTGGATGTGGCTCGTCGACCATCCGGGCAAATGGAGCTTGAAAATAAGGATCGCGGGTGAGGTTGTTCGCGATCTGCGTTTCACGGTCCTGCCGAATGGACATATCCAGCGCCATCCGGAACAAGATCCGGCAACCACAGGATCTCTAAATCTTGGACCGGGACGGTATTTCGTCGAAACTTACTTTCCGAACCCGAACGCATTCGACGGCAGGTTCGATGCCGATGCTATCCGCGAAGGAACGCTCTTCGGACGTCCGTGGACCAGCCGCGAGGTAAAGGAAGGCATGCTCATGGCATTGCCGCCTAAAAACGCCGGAAAGATCCCGTTTCCGCAGCCGGCATTGCCGCCGGTAAAATGAAAAAAAGTCTATCGCGGAAACTAAGCCCGCGATAGACTTGCTTGGATAGAAGAAGGACGAGTTATTAGCGTCCACCGGCCGAGGCTGCCGTTCGGGCAGCTTCGGCCTTTGCCAATGCGGCCTGAAGGTCTTTTGCCGCGGCCACTGCCTGCGTGCTCGGTGCTACGTCGGCGTCCTGCAACAGGTCGAGGAGTTGAGTGAAGGCACCCGCAAGCCTGCCAAGTGGAAAGTCATCCACCGGCACGGGCTCTCCGGCACCGCCGACTCGCTGTTGGCCGCCTCCGATCATGGCCCTCAACTTCGCAAGTTCAGAGCTCGTCGGCTGCGTTCTTTCGAGATCGGCGATCCGCTTTGTTACTTCAGCCGTAAGGTTCCTCGCGCGGATAATTCCCTCATAAGCCTGGATCGAGAGATCGAACTGCTGCCTAAGCCCCGCAGTTGAGGTTGTCACACGCGGGTCCATGCGGACATTCAACTTCTGGGTAAAGCTTTTGCCGTCGACAGTTAGCTTGACCGTGTAAACGCCGGGGAGAACTGCTGGGCCCTGCGGCGTCCATGGAGTGTCCTTGTATATCGCCGAGATCGGCAGGTCGTAGCTGTCGGCAGGCGGATTTGGATATAGCAGGTCCCACGTGAACCTCTGCATTCCCGCTTCGTTCTTGAGCGGTTCGAACGGGCGGATCCAATACGGCGGCGGATTGATTCTTTTCAGGTCAACGGCAAGCGGTTTGTCATCGCTGGCAAAGCGGCGGACGAGTTTGCCCGCGGCATCGGTTATCTCCAAAACCACCGGGGATTTGGCTGGTGACTTCAAATAGTAATTGATGATCGCTCCGTCCGGCGGATTCTGGCCGGCCGGTTCCTCGGGAGGGAACGGCGTGTCGGTGTGCAGGCTGCGTTTCACGCGGGTTGCCCTCTGTGGAGCAAAAAGTACCGCGTTCTCGCCTTTTGTGCCGGCATTTAGTTGACGGAGCGGTGTTACATCATCGAGGATCCAGAATGAACGTCCGTGCGTTCCGACGACGATATCATCGTCCTTTACAACCAGATCCCGGATCGAGGTTGCGGGCATGTTGAGACGCAGCGGCTGCCAGTTGTCGCCTTCGTCGGTCGAGAAATAGACTGCCTGTTCGGTACCGCAGTAGAGTAATCCTTTGCGGATCGGGTCTTCGCGAACCACGTTAACAATGCCGCCATTCGGCAGGCCTTTGGCGATCTCTTTCCAGGTTTTACCGCCATCATGCGTGCGGAAAATGTGAGGCCGTAGGTCGTCGAGACGGAACGTATTGATCGCCGCGTACGCTGTATTGGCGTCAAATCGCCCGGCGTCGATGAGCGAGACCTTTGCCCATGATTTAAGTTCGGGCGGAGTGACATTTGCCCAATTCTTGCCGCCATCGCGGGTGACGTGGATCAAGCCGTCATCGGTCCCGGCCCAGATCGTGGCGAGGTCCTTGTATGATGGAGCGACCGTGTAAACAACGCCTCGCCGCGGCATCGTTTCCATCTCTTTTGTTTTATAAATGCCGACGTTTTCAGGCACATCCCACTTCTCACGCGAAAGATCAGGGCTGATCACTTCCCAACTCTGCCCACCGGTCGTGGTCTTGAAGATCACGTTCCCAGCGTAGAAAAGACTTTTCTTGTCAACCTCTGAAAAAATGACCGGCGCCGTTCGCAGGAAGCGGTATTTCCCGGTCCGTACAGCCTCGGGAGCGATGTTTTGAACGTGCCGCGTACGGCGGTCGAACCGTGTAAGTTTGCCTCCATAAACGATGTCGGGGTCGAGTGGGTCGGGCGCGACGTAGCCATATTCCTCGACGCCGACGGTTTCCCAGTCCCATGCTCCGATCGCGCCTGTGTGGCCTCGAGACTTCACGCACGCCGAGCCGCTTTCCTGCTGTCCCCCGCAAACGCGGTAGGGAAACGAATTGTCTGTATTCACATGGTAGAACTGAGCGGTCGGCTGATTGTACCAACTCGACCAGGTTTCGCCGCCGTTGACAGTGACCGTTGCCCCCTGATCGACCGCGAAGAGCATGATCTCAGGTTGCTCGGGATTGATCCAGATGCGGTGATAATCGTCGCCTCCAGGAGCTCCTTTCAGCCCCTCGAATGTCTTACCGCCGTCCGTTGATTTGAAGGACGCAACATTCGCGACGAATACAGTTTCAGGGTCTTTCGGATGGACACGGATCTCGGCAAAATCGCTCCCGCGGCCCCACAAACGTGGGTCGCCATTCAACAACGTCCAGCTATCGCCGGAATCATTTGAGCGATAAACTCCGGCAAACTTCGCCTGAGCATCGACCGTGGCGTAAAGAACCGTCGGATTCGAACGCGAGATCGTAAAGCCGATACGGCCGAGGCCTTGCTCGATCGTGGGCAGGCCTTTCGTGAGTTTATTCCACGTATTTCCACCGTCGGTTGACTTGAACAGGCCGCTTTCCTTGCCCTGCCAGGCTCCGTTTTCCCACGGTCCCTGGCGTCCGGCCCACATGTCTGCATAGATGATGTTTGAGTTCTTTGGATCGATCTCGACCTGAAATGCTCCCGTATTTTCGTCTTTGTAGAGAACACGCTGAAATGTCTTGCCGCCGTCGGTCGAGCGGTAAACGCCGCGTTCTTCATTCGGCCCGTAAGGATGGCCGAGGACAGCGACGAAGAGGCGGTTCTCGTCCTTTGGATCAACCGTAATGCCGGCGATCTGCTGGCCTTCGCGAAGCCCGAGATGCGTCCACGTTTTGCCGCCGTCGCTTGATCGGTACATGCCGTCGCCGGTCGAAAGGTCGGGGCGCTGCAGGCCCTCGCCGCTGCCGACGTAGATCACATTTGGATTTGACGGAGCGATCGCGATGTCTCCGATCGAACCGGTCGGCTGGTCATCGAATATCGGTTTCCACGTGCGTCCGGCGTCGGTCGTTTTCCATACGCCGCCGTTATTTACGCCGATAAAAAAGACATTTGGCTGAGACGGAATGCCGACGGCACCGACGGTTCGGCCGGCTCGAAACGGCCCGATCATTCGCCATTTCATACTCTGATAGAGCGAAGCGTCAACGGATTGTGCGAACAAAAATGCAGGAACTGAGAGCAATAGTAGTAATGCAGCTAAAACCACGCTGCGGCGAGACGAGACGGCCGAACTTGACATATTTTGATCTCCTGAATAGGTATATTCAGAAGATTATCAGATATTTCGAAGATCGGTTATTCGAAAGCTCGTAGAAACAAAAAAAGCTGCCTGATCGAGTATTCGATCAGGCAGTTGTCTCATTGTTAAACTGGGGTCAGGCAGTTTCGCCAGCTTCGTTTTTCCAGATCGCCATCGATCCGCCGGGTTTCTTGGGCTTTTCACTTTCCTTCGGCGGCGGGTTTTTGGGTTGCGGATTGACGACCGGCGGCTGCGGCTTTGGCGGAGTTGGCTTTTTGTCGTCCTTTTGGGCGAAAGCCGCAAACGAAAGGCCAGCGACCAAAGCAAATGTGAATAGGATCTTCTGTATAACTCTCATGGCTTTTTCTTTTTCCTCTTTCGTAAAATTACGCCTTCGGGGAAAGAGGGAAAGTGCGTCCGTCTATTTTTAAGGCAATCCCAGTGCCATAGACGCTCTTATGACGCTTATGCAGGTTATTTGGTTGGTATTATTATTATTTGCCACTATCGCCATTTACAAAACTTTACGTTTTCCGTTATTTTCATACGAAAACGTGAATTCGACAACGCTGAACGCCGATGTTTTATCCCATTAGTGAGATAATTTGAGAATGGAAATTCCGGCAAATTCTCAGGATCGAATGCGGTCGATCCTACTTTTGGTCGCGACCCTTGGTACGCTCGTTTTTAACGGCCTTGCCGCGACTGGCTACGTGAATGGTATTACCCCCGAAGTTATTTCGGACAAATACCCCACGGTTCTGACGCCGGCGGGCTATGCTTTTTCGATCTGGTCGCTGATCTACATCGCGCTGATCGCGTTCAGTGTTTATCAGATGTTGCCGCGAAATCTCGTCCGGTTTCGCAGCGTCAGATCGCTGTATGTGATCAGCTGCGTGCTGAATTGTTCGTGGATATATTTTTGGCATCGCGAACAGATCGCTTTTTGTTTCGGGCTTATCTTTGCGTTACTGGTGACATTGATAGTGATCCTGATCCAATTTGCGCGATCGACCGATCAAAGCGGGCCGATATTTACAAAAGGTGCTTTCGGCATTTATGCAGGCTGGGTGACGGCGGCGACACTAGTTAATTTTGCCATCATGTTGAAGTATTTCGGCGTTGAGCTTTCGCCCGTCGTCGGGAGCTTACTCGGAGCGGCGGCTCTCGTGGTTGCGGCGGCGATGGCTGCGTTCATGAGATTTCAGCTTAGAAATTATCTCTATCCAATGGCTGTTGCCTGGGCTGCCACGGCGATCGCGGTCAAGCAGAGCGGCAATACCGTTATCGTCATAGCCGCGTCGATCTGTGTGATCTTCTGTTTGGTCTTAGCGGCGAGTTTTGTCATGAATCAAAAGAGTACGACTACATGATCGACGGCAAGATCTGCGTTTCGGTTTGTGCCAAAACCGCGGATGAAATGATCGAGAGAATCAGATCGGCGGAGAAATTTGCGGATGTTGTAGAAGTGCGTTTAGACTGCCTTGATGGCGAACAGCTCGACATTTTTGAATCTCAAATTTCAGATCTGAAACTTGATAAGCCGATCCTCGCAACCCTTCGTGCGCCGGAACAAGGCGGAAACGGGGCAGCAAAGCTAGACCAACGGATTTCGTTTTGGAACGCGGAAGCAGCGAGGTTTTGGGCCATAGATCTCGAGGAAGATATCTTGAACGAGATCAGGGGCGGCTCCATCCGGATCGCGTCGCACCATGATTTTGCAGGTGAGCCTGCAGATCTTAATGATATTTTCGAACGTCTCGCTGCGTCTGATTTCGACATCATTAAGATCGCGGTAACAGCAGGCGATATAACAGACACCATCGGCATCTGGAAACTGATCGAACGGTCCCGCCTTAAAGGCAAGAAGATGATTCCGATCGCGATGGGCGATGCGGGAAAATGGACACGCATTCTCGGTCTCGCACACGGAGCTTTTTTAACCTACGCCTCGCTAGACGCCGGCGGTGAAACTGCTCCCGGGCAAGTGAATGCTGAGGAATTGATAGGACTCTATCGTGTAAAACAGCTCGATCGAGACACAAAAGTGCATGGTATTCTCGGCGATCCGGTTTCACAGTCTCTGTCGACGTTCATGCACAACCCGGCATTTGCTTCGGTCGGGTTTAATGGAGTATTCATTCCGTTCCTCGTGAAAGATATCCACGAGTTCATGCGTCGAATGGTTCGTCCGGAAACACGTGAGGTCGAGCTGAATTTCGGCGGTTTTTCTGTCACGATGCCGCACAAACAAGCGATCATGCAGCACCTTGACACCATTGATCCGATCGCGGCAAGAATCGGGGCGGTCAATACCGTAAAGGTTGGTGACGATGGAAAATTGACTGGTTACAATACTGATGCTCACGGATTTATAACCCCTTTGAAGGCAAAATATGGTGATCTGCTTGGGGCAAGAGTCGCTGTTTTCGGCGCCGGGGGGGCGGCTCGAGCCTGCGTTTATTCGCTTAAGGAAGAAGGGGCTGAGGTTGAGCTTTTTGTCCGAGATGTCGAAAAGGCGCTGGCATTCGCAGATGAATTTGAGATACCGATAAACTTAATTTCAAATTTCAAGCCGAGTGCGAACATCGAAATATTGGTTGATAGCACACCGCTAGGCATGTCAGGCTCATACGAGCAAGAAACCCTATTTACGGCGGACCAGCTGAAAGATGTAAAATTCGTCTACGATCTAGTGACGAAACCATACGATACACCGATCATTCGCGAAGCGAAAAAAGCGGGAATTCCGGCCATCGGCGGGCTGGAGATGCTGGTGGCTCAGGGGGCGAAGCAGTTCGAGATCTGGACAGGAAAGCCCGCTCCTGTAGAACAAATGAAACAACTGATACTTGCCAGATTCGCAGAACTGAATAAATGACCGTTGAAGCTCTAAATTGTCCAAATTGCGGTGCCGGCGTCCAGAGCGATCGGCCGCAGTGCGAGTTTTGCAAAACTCGGCTCAAGACCGTTGGCTGTCCATCGTGTTTTGGGTTGATGTTCGTTGGAACTAAGTTTTGCGGCCATTGTGGAGCGATCGCGGCACCGATCGAGGTCGGTTTAGACGAGACATCGGGCGATTGTCCGCGTTGCCGACGCGATCTTGAACCGCTGCAGATCGGGGAAACGGAGCTTCGTGGGTGTACGAAATGCGACGGGTTGTGGCTGGACGCTGTAACGTTCGAAACTATTTGTGCAGATCGCGAACGTCAATCGGCGGTCCTTGGATTTCTCGACGAACGGCGGGCGATCAGCCAGCCGCAGACAAAGGTAAGCTATGTGCCTTGTCCGGATTGCGGGCAACTGATGAATCGCAGCAATTTCGCAAAAGCGTCGGGAGTTATTGTTGATATTTGTAAAAAACACGGCATTTGGTTCGATGCAGATGAACTTCCGGCGATCATCGAATTTGTTCAGAAAGGCGGAATGGAGATCGCCAGGCAGCGTGAGCGAAACGAGCTTGAGCAGGAACGCGAGAGGCTGCGCGACGAACAGCGGCGACTCGCAATGCAGGCAAATCGCACAGGTCTCAGCGGCTTTCTTGAAGATCCAGCCAACTCAGGAACCAGAACTTTCGTCAGACGGTTGTTCGATATCTAGCAGCCGCCTGAAAATATGAAAAGAATCTCCGTCACACGTTTCGCATCATCGATCTTTATTACATTGATCTTCCTGTCGGCATCGTCGTCGGCCAAAGCTGCCGAAGAATGGAACCCGAAACGCACCTGGGCATTCTTTGTCTGCCTCGTCGAGTGGAAAGATAAGGAAACATTCTCGTCGTTCCCCAAGAATAACCGAAAAGATACAGTACTCCGCGACACGCTAAAAGCTCGCGGCGTTCCGGCCGAGCAGATCGTCTATTTGCAGGATTCGGCAGCGAAGACTGCAGTTGTCGAACAAAAATTTGCTGAGTTCCTTAAAAAGCCTGCTCCGGGCGATTGGGTCTTTGTATATTTCGAGGGCCACGGTTATAAGACCGACGACGGCGTCCCTTATCTCGCAACCTACGACGTAAATGAGAGTATCAAGGGTTGGAAGTTCGATACGGTACCGGATGCGATCGAGCAGAACTTCAAAGGTTCACACGCGATCATTGCATTAGATAACTGCTACTCAGGAGCCATGGCAGATGCGGTCAGGCGAAAACCGCGAAGGATTTCCTACGGCGTTCTCGCGTCATCGCTCGCGAGCCAACTTTCGACATCCAACTGGACATTCACCGAATCGCTTATTTCTGCATTTAACGGAGCCTCATTTGTAGATAAAGACCGCGACGGTACGATCACGTTCGCCGAACTTGGCGAGAATTCCAAGGAAGATATGCTTTTCGGCGAGGAGCAGGTCGCGACAATTGCATTTACGGGCAAGTTTGATCCGCAGATCGTGCTGAGCAAGGCTGAATCTTCGACTTCGAATCGGGTTGGCGAACGCGTCGAGGCTTACAGCGTTGATGGTTGGTATCGCGGATTTATTGTCGATTCCAAGGGCGGCAAGCAGAAGGTCCATTATTACGGCTACGAAACTACCGACGACGAGTGGGTCACAGAAGACAAGATCCGCCGCTCGAAAACGGTACAATATGCCAAAGGCACGACCGTCGAGGTCGAATGGAAAGGCGATTGGTACAAGGCGACGGTGCTGGCCGTGAAAGGCGGTTCGCATTTTGTGACCTATATCGGTTATGGAAAAGAGTGGGACGAATGGGTTTCTTCTAAGAGGATCAGGAAGCTGAATTTCAGCGATCTGCCATAATGAACGAGCGTTATAGCCGACAAATTTTGTTTCGTGAGATAGGCAGAGCCGGACAGGAACGGCTCTTGAATTCGCGCGTTCTTCTTGTCGGCTGTGGAGCTCTTGGAGCTTCGCATGCTGAAATGCTCGCTCGCGCCGGAGTCGGTAAGTTGCGTATCGTTGACCGCGATTTCGTCGAATTTACTAATCTACAGCGGCAGACTTTGTTCCGAGAAAGCGATGCGCTCGAGCGAATTCCCAAAGCTATTGCTGCAAAAAATCGAATTTACGAGATCAATTCCGAGATCGATGTAGACGCGGTTATCGTCGACGTTAATTATTCGAACATTGAAACGCTGATCGACGGCTGCGATCTGGTCATCGACGGCACGGATAATTTTCAGGTCAGGTATCTGCTCAATGATGCGTGCGTAAAGAATGGCGTGACCTGGATCTACGGTGCCGCGGTTTCTAGCTACGGTACGACCATGACGATAATTCCGGGCAAAACCCCGTGCTTGCGGTGCATTTTTGACGAACTGCCCGATGCGGGTTCGTCACCGACTTGCGACACGACCGGTGTGATAATGCCGATAATTGCAACCGTTTCAGCGACTCAGGTCGCCGAGGCGTTGAAAATATTGGTCGGCGATCTCGAATCGCTGCACGGTTCGCTGATGCAATTTGACGTGTGGGCGAACGAGAGACAGCGAATTAGACTTGGCGAACCGGATGCGGACTGCAAGACGTGCGGTCAGCGAATCTTCGAGTTTCTCGATCCGGAAACGCAGGAATTCTCGGCAGTGTTGTGCGGTAGGGATGCCGTACAGATCGCCCCGCCGAAGCCTACTCTAATCGACCTTGAAGGTCTGGCATCGAAGCTCGGATCATTGGGTGAAGTAAAGCAAAACGAATATTTGGTACGGTTTTTGTCGAACGGTCGCGAGATGACGATTTTTGCGGATGGTAGGGCGATCGTGAAGGGAACTGATGATATTTCCGCCGCACGGGCCTTGTATTCGCGATATATCGGAAACTGACTTGATGATGAGCATCCTTCTCACCCTCCAGTCCTGCTACTTTTACTTTTCTCTTAACGCCTTACATACTGAGGCAGCGAATATGGATCATAAGCCTAAAATTGTGATCATCGGCGGCGGTTTCGGCGGGCTTTGGGCAGCTAAGGCCTTGGCGAATAAGCCGGTGCAGGTGACATTGATCGACCGGAAAAATCATCACGTTTTCCAGCCGCTGCTTTATCAGGTGGCGACTGCGGTGCTGAGTCCGGGCGAGATCGCGCAGCCGATCCGGCGGATATTGCACTGGGCTGAGAACATTGAGGTCATTCTTGGTGAGGCGGTTGGATTTGATAAGAAAGAGAAAAAGGTTACGCTGATCGACGGTGCTGAGATCGAATACGATTATTTGATCATTGCGGCCGGGGCAAGGCATTCGTATTTTGGCCATGATGAATGGGAAACTGCCGCTCCGGGGTTAAAAACTCTTGAAGACGCGGTCGAGATACGCCGTCGCGTGTTGCTGGCATTCGAACTAGCAGAAAGTCAGGCATATCTCACGGGCGTGCAGAAGCAGCTTAATTTTGTTGTCGTCGGCGGCGGGCCAACGGGGGTTGAGCTTGCAGGTGCGATCGCGGACATCGCGAGAAAAGCTCTCGCTAAAGATTTCAAGGCCATCGATACACGCGATGCCCACGTTATGCTCTACGAGGGCTCTGACAAGATCCTCGGTTCATTCGGTAAAGACCTCTCGGAAAGTGCAAAATCGCAGCTTGAATCGCTCGGTGTTGAGGTTCATCTCAACAGTTTTGTGACCAAGATCGATGCCGGTAGGGTGAAAGTTGGAGAAAACTGGATCGACTGTGACGTCGTGCTTTGGGCGACGGGCGTGGCTGCTTCACCATTGGGCAAGGCACTTGGGGTCGAGACGGACAAGGCGGGGCGTGTACTTGTTGAGAAAGATCTATCGTTGAAAGGCTTTCCAAACGTTTTCGTGATCGGCGACATGGCTTCGCTTTTGCAAGAAAGCGGCGAACCCGTTCCCGGAGTAAGCCCGGCGGCGATGCAGATGGGCGATGCGACGGCGGCAAATATTCTACGTGATCTGAAAGGGAAACCGCGAGAGAATTTTGTCTACTGGGACAAAGGAACGATGGCGACCATTGGCCGTCGAAAGGCTATAGCTCAGCTTTCGGGCTTTAAATTTAGGGGCTTTATCGCGTGGATGATGTGGCTTTTTCTGCACGTCTTCTTTTTGATCGGTTTTCGCAACCGGCTGGCGGTAATGTTCGCCTGGTTCTGGGCATATTTGACCCGGGAGCGAAGTGCGAGATTGATCACCGGTGATGCCGAAGATCTCCGCGACGCATTAAAATTTCTCGAAGGCCGCTCGGCCGTGCCTGTCCAGCAGCCGAAAACAAAACACAAAACGATCAACTAAGAAACGCCTGATCGGACGCGGATTTGTTATCATAATCAACGTCCTAAATTAGCGAACCCTTATCGATCGTCAAATGAAGAATTTCTTTTTCGTCCTTCTTGTTGCAGCTTTTCTTTCCACCAAAATCTTTGCCAGCGAGCCGCTCATCTGGTCCGTAAATTCGCGCGCCGATGTGCTCAGGGGCGATGCCCGCGGCGTTTCGATCGACCAAAACGGCACGATCTCGTTGTCGCCAAAACTTACAGAAACATTTAAGACCGATCAGGCTTTTATTTGGTCGTCCGTGGTCGATGCGGCTGGAAATGTCTATCTTGGCACGGGCGGCGACGGAAAGGTATTTAAGGTTGATGTTGCCGGAAAAGGTACATTGCTTGCCGATCTCGCCGAGATGAACGTTTCCGCGATGGCGGTCGGAAAGAGCGGCGAGATCTTTGCCGCGACCTCGCCGGACGGCAAAGTTTATCGCCTCGATGCGAGCGGAAAGGCGGATGTTTACTTCTCGCCGAAGGACAAATACATCTGGTCGCTCGCTGTTCTTGCGGATGGCAGCCTCGCAGTTGGAACGGGCGATGGTGGAAAGATCTATAAAGTAAAGTCGGCGAACGCCTCGCCGGAGTCGTCGATGCTGTTCGATACAAGCGAAACACATATAATCTCGCTTGCCGCCGACAAACAGGGAAATCTTTACGCCGGAACCGATTCGAGCGGGATCGTTATGAAATTTGGAGCGGACGGAAAGCCGTTCGGCCTGCTGGATTCATCGCTACGCGAAATTCATGATATGGCCATCGGTCCCGACGGTTCGGTCTATGTGCTCGCGTTGGGTGAATCTGCATCAGCCCCAAAAACCGACGCTGCCGCAACGCCAGCCGCGACCCCGGAAAACAAGACAGTTTCAGTCGAAAAACCAAATCCGGCCACGCCGGAAACTCCGGCAAAGAGCCGATACGATCTCACTGCTGCCAAAAGTGCTGTTTATCGTATTTTGCCAGACGGCAGCACCGATATTATTTGGGCTTCGCCGGCGGTTACGGCCTTTTCGCTTTATGCTCATGCAAACGGAAGCGGTGTTCTTCTCGGAACTTCGGATAAAGGACGGATTTACAGTGTCTCTAACAATGGCAGCGAAACGCTGGCTTTGCAGACTGACGCAAATCAGATCTCGACGATCCGCAACGATGGTAAAAATTTGCTGGCAACCTCGAGCAATCAAGGCTCGCTCTATAAGTTTGGGCCGGAAACGGTTGCCGAGGGAATTTATGATTCCGCCGTCCTCGATGCGAAAGGAACAGCGTCGTGGGGACGGATTTGGTGGCGATCGAGTGGTAATGTGACGATCCAGACGCGTTCGGGGAATACGGAAAAACCTGACGAGACCTGGAGCGGATGGAGCACGGCTTTGTCGGATCAAAAAGGCGCTCAGATCGCGAGCCCAAAGGCACGGTTCATTCAGTGGAGGACGCTTCTTAGGGCGGGCAACGCAAATGTAAGCGAAGTAAATCTCGCTTTTGTTTCCAGAAATATCGCTCCAGAGGTCCTTTCTATTCAAGCTTTGCCAACCAACGTCGGCCTTGCGGCAAATCCGCCCATCCAGATCGATCCGAATATCGAGTTGAACGGAATGGAACCAGCGACCTTCGGTATTCCGGTTGTCGCAGTCCCACCGCGAAAAGTCTATCAACGCGGTGCAACCTCGCTTCAATGGACATCCGAGGACCGCAATGGCGACAAACTGATCTACGACGTATATTACAAGGAGACCGGCGACGCTGACTTCAAATTACTCCGTGGGGAAATGACGGATAATTTCCTCGCGATCGACGGCCAGTCTCTAGCCGACGGGAGATATATTTTTAAGGTTGTGGCCCGCGATAATTCTTCAAATCCAGCTTCGACGGCGTTATCGGGTGAAAAGACAACCGAGCCGATCGATATCGACAACACGCCGCCAACTGTGACAGCCGGAATCGCTTCAGGCGGAAAGGTTGTTTTCACAGCGACCGACAAGGCGAGCTACTTGATCCGCGCTGAATACAGTATCAACGGCGGCGATTGGAAGCCAGTTTACGCTGACGATGGCATATCAGATTCGCCGAGCGAGACTTACGCAGTTGAGGTGCCGACCGCAGCAGGCGAATATATCGTCACGCTTCGCGTTTTTGACGTAAACCGCAATTCCGGCAACGCCCGACAAGTCGTTAAGAGGTGATCGTATGACGCTTAGAAAGGATTCAGTAGCCGTTGTTACAGGAGCGGCATCGGGCATCGGTCAGGCTCTCGCGATCAGGCTAGCGGCCGATGGAATTGCCGGCGTGGCAATTTCTGATGTAAATGCGGAAGGTTTGGCGGTGACCCAGGCAGCGATCGAAAAGATGGGCGTTCCGGTTTCCGTTCACATAACCGACGTGTCGAAACTGGATCACGTTAAGCAACTCGCGGACGATGTAGTTGCCAAACACGGCCGCGTTACGCACCTTGTTAATAACGCTGGAGTAGGTGTGATCGGAACATTTGAACAGATCTCACTCGAGGATTTTGAGTGGCTGATGGGCATTAATTTCTGGGGCGTTATCTATGGATGCAAGGTCTTTTTGCCTCTCCTTAAGCAGCAGGATGCGGCCCATATCGTAAATATTTCCAGCGTCTTCGGAATGATCGCTCCTGAGGAGCAGACTGCCTATTGTTCGGCGAAATTTGGGGTGCGTGGATTTACTGAGAGCCTGAGGCACGAACTGGCTGATTCAAACATCTCGGTTTCGTGCGTTCATCCCGGCGGGATCCTGACGAATATTGCCCGCAATTCACGCGTGGGAGAAGGAACACCGCCCGAATGGAAGCAACAGGGAGTCAAGTTTTTTGACCGCGTAGCAAAAACTACCTCAGAAACCGCTGCCGAGGTGATAATTGGAGGAATCAAGTCGAACGAGCCGCGGATATTGATCGGGAAAGACGCTAAAGCCATAAGCATCATCTCCAGGCTGTTCCCTAGAAACTATTTGCGAATGCTAGAGCGTCTCAGCGGCCACAAAATGAGCTTGAGAAAAAAATGACCGCTACTGCTTCGGCAGCGTCATAGTCTTGCCTTCGGAATCCATCTCCAAATGCCGCGTTGTGTTGTCGGTAACGCTCGGCGGTACGAGATCACCGGTTTTATAGCGTGATTCCGGGGCGACCCAAGTTGCCTGCTGAGGAGGGAGGCCTGATTTGGGCGATTCGGCGGCGAGGCTTGCGGTGATGCCAGGCGTGTAAACTACCTGTCCTTTTTCGGCCCGGCGTATTTGAATATACTGTGCGATTCCTGCACCTAGGCTGGTAAATGCCGGTATCAATAGCCAAAACCACCAACCTTTTCCGATCGAAAAGGCCAAAGCGATCGCGACGGCGAAGAACGCCACGCCGGAGAACATCTTTGTGATCGCACTCTCGTAACTGAACGGCTTCCCCTTAGAATTGAGGAGCCGCTGCGGGCTGACCGAAGCTGGATCGCGGGATAACGCACTTGATACGTTTCCTAGATCCGTGCCGCAGCTTCTGCAAAATTTACCTTCTTCAGGATTCTGGCCACCGCATTTTGGGCAAAACATAAATTTACTCGTCCTTCGACCGTTGTCGCTGTGCTTCGAAAAGTATAACGCCTGCAGCCACCGAAACGTTCAGGGAATCTATTTTTCCATACATCGGAATTTTTACCAAAACGTCACAGTTTTCGGCAACCAGGCGATGCAATCCGCCACCCTCGCCGCCGAGCACAAGGGCACTCGGACGAGTCCAGTCCCAATCGGTATATGACATCTCTGTGTCCATACTCGTGCCGACCACCCAGATATCTTTTTCCTTCAGTTTTCCGATGAAGCGGTTAAGGTTGGCGGTTTTGGCAACCTTTACATATTCGATCGCTCCGGCTGAGGATTTTGCGACCGTGTCATTGAGGCCAACAGCACGGCGTTCTGGAATGATCACCCCGTCGACGCCCGCTCCTTCCGCAGTGCGAAGGATAGCACCAAGATTTCGTGGGTCTTCAACACCGTCGAGCACCACGATCAAGGGGATTTTATTAGCGTTTTCAAATATCTCGTCGGTCGAAACATAGTCCGCGGCCGCAACGAAGGCGATCACGCCTTGATGGTTCACGCCGGACTCCAGATGCTTGGCAAACGTCTCTCTCGGAACGCGGTTCCACGCGATCGAGCGGTCACGGCAGAGATCTATGATCTCTGAGACGCGGTGTTCCCTTGCTCCGTCGGCGATGACCACTTTGTCGATGCGACGATTTTCAGCCTTTAGAGCCTCGAGAACCGGCAGCAGGCCGTAAATAAGCGACGCATTTGTTTTAAGCGGCGACGGTGCCGGCCGTTCGCGTTTGTCTCGTTCGGGAGTTCTTCGCCCACGGTCCTTTTCTCTGAAGTCCCTACTTTTTGGTTTCATATAAATGTCTTTGCAGTCGCGAATACTTGTTGAATTGCTCGAGATTGCTGGTAGTAGCGACACTTCCAAACTCGCGCTTCCCAAATCCGGTTTGTACCATTCCCTTGGTGCCAACTAGAGATTCTATCGGCCAAGCTGATTCGAGAGCTTGTCGTACCTTGGGATAGTCAAAGACGAACTCAGCACTCGGCAGCCTTGCTTTCAGAAGATCGATCAGCCGTCCCCAGTTTCCGCGGGCAAGAAGGCTCTTATTCTCGCCCAAACACGAAAAATCAAATCCTGCGGGGCTCAGTCTGAATCCAATAACTTGATCACGGGGATAAACATCTAAAACTCGGTCATCACTCGCTATAGACGTTTGATCGATCAATCTTGATTCGCCCCTGATTTGCCGCTTCTCAACAAGATCGACCTTGGTTCTGCTAATAAACCCTTCCACGACAAGCGCGACCTCGTAGGTTGGGAAGTGAACTATTTTCCCGGTATTGAAGTTCTTGAATCCGATCTCACCGGGTAGGAATTCGATCCCGCTTATGCGAATATTAGGCGTTTCGAGCCTAAGGGACTCGTCCGAGACTGAAAAACACTCGACTCCCAAGGCGCTCAGATGTTCTATCGCTGCTCTCGCTTCGCCATTACTACCGACCCTCGCGAGCGGAAGGCGGCTGCGAGCGTTGGCGATCTTATCGAATTCTTCACGTTCCAGGGATAGGAATACCGCGGCCTTCTCGGTATCAGCCGCGTCGGAAACTCGGTTGAGGATGAGATTTTCGCCGCGTTCCCAGAATTCGAGTTTTCTAAGAGCGAGTTTTATCCCGGCCGTTTTTTGGCTAGGTAGATCCAGATCGCCCGCACAATAAAGACACTTGAGACGATTTGGCGGATTTGCCCTCTTGCAGCTTGAGCAGAGCACCATTTCGGCTCGATCAAAAGCGATATTCTCTGTCTGGATCGATGGATCGAATCCCGGCAGGGAACTGGCTTCAGAATCGGTGTTTGTGGACATAAAATACGGACCGGAAACTTCGATTTTAGCATTTTGCCCGTGAAATTGCTTGACCGTTTCAAGCTCAGAGGGCAAACTGTAACTAAGCTTTTTTCCTACGAAGCAGATGATCACAGCCTGGGGTAATGGCTATTTGCAGAGAAAGATATTATTTTTTCAAACTGATTTTTCAGCCGCGTATTCTTGACAGTTTATTTTAGCCGCGTATTTCGCATTATTTAATAGCTCATTTCCGCCATCTGGATCGCTTGCCTCTTCGGTAAAACAGCCTCATATTCTCGTAGTTTGAGGTACATTAAAATGCAGTTCGATACGACTACAAGCTCGTCCTGGCAGTTTGGGCATCGTGGCCGTGTAGCCGTTTTTATTGACGGGAACAATCTATTCCACGCAGCCCGGTTCCATAACATAGATATCGATTACAACAAGCTGCTCCGTGTTCTGCTTGGCGACGGAAGGCTTTTGCGTGCTTTTTTCTACACCGGTGTTGACGTCGGGGCGGAGCGGCAGCAGGGATTTCTGCTATGGATGCGCCGCAATGGTTTTCGCGTCGTGCAGAAGGAGCTTAAGACCTTTTATGACGGCACCCGCAAGGCAAATCTCGATGTAGAGATCGCGGTCGATATGCTCAGCCTTGCAGGTCGTTATGATACAGCTGTGCTCGTATCGGGTGACGAGGATTTTGTCTATGCTGTAAATGCGGTGGCTTACAAAGGTTGCCGTGTTGAGGTCGCGGGATTTCGTTCCAATACCGCCCCACGATTGATCGACGTCGGTGATTTCTTCATTGATCTTGGCGACATCGCTCATTTGATCAAGAAGGATGTCGGCCAGGCCGGCGATTACGATATTCCGTCTTTCGTTCCTCCGGGCGAGTCTTCCGAAGCCCCAAATGCTCCTCGCGATGCTTTTAAGCGCATATCGCAGCCGGTCCCGTTCGATAATGATTTTGCTGAATCAGAGACCGAACTGATCACGGACCTCCGGGGAGATGAGCGATGAAACTTTTCACCGTAAGAGAAGCGAACGAACTGCTCCCGGATGTTATCCCGAAGCTCGAGGCGATCCGCGATCTTTACGTTATTATCGACGGCCTCAGGGCCGAAGCCCGTGCGGCGGCCGGAGCCTCAAGTTTAGGCGGCGGAATGGAAGGCGGGACGGGTTATGTCAATACACTTTATCAGATCGGAAAGCATACGACGGAGATCCACGAGCTCGGTATCGAGATCAAAGATCCATCGCGGGGACTGATCGATTTCCCAAGCATGAGCGGCGACCGCGTCGTTTTACTTTGCTGGCAGATCGGCGACGGGGACGAGATCGAGTGGTGGCACGAAATGGACGCGGGCTTTGCTGGAAGGCAAAAACTGTAACTTTTCCACAGATTTTCCACAAAATAGCTAATATTTCGGTAAAAACTTAAAAATCTTAAGCATTTGTGCGCTTTAACGGTTGACTACTTAAAGTAATTCTTGATATTATCAGGCAGTTTTTAAGGAATCGAAACTTCACAAGACCCAGACCAGGACACATACAAGCCTATGAACTGCCCCGTGTGTGATCGGAGTTTAGCCCCGACGCTGTCAATATGCCCGAGTTGTGGAGCAATGATGTTCGACTCCGTCCGAGAGGAGTTGCAAACGAAGATCACGTCAGGACGTCTTTCCCCACGACCCGAAGTTAAACAGGAAATGCCGTTGGAAATGGTCTCGACACCGATGGCTGCGAAGCCGATCCAACCGCCTCGTGCAACTCCATCGATGCCAAGCCAAATGGTTTCGGGATCGGGAGCTGCTGTCGCCGTCGCTCGTCCTCAAACGAGCCAAGCGGTCGCAGTCGCTCCTCAGCCGGTGCGTCGTGTCGAAACGGCAGACCTCGTGGCTCCGAAGACTAGCCCGACGCTGGTCGGATTCCAAAGCAAGAACGCCACGCTGCCTGACTGGCGCATTCAATTGCAGAATGCAGTTCAGCAGAGAAAGGGCGGCCAGGTTGAAACGGCTGCAAATGTGGAGGTGCCAGCGAACGTCGAAGTTGCGGCGAATCCGGCCCCGGTTCTTAAGGCTCAGGTAGTTAAACGAGCCGAGCCAAATACCGTAGAATCGAAGATCTCGGATCCCCGCGTAGCGAATGCGCTTCGACGGATCAATGAATCGAGGAACACATTCCTTGAAACCGAAAAGAAGGCTATCTCGCGGCCACCGATGCCTGTGGCCCCAAAGCCTTATAAGTTCGACGTAGTGCCAACGAATGCAGCCCCGTCGATGCCGATGCCAATGCCGGCAAAGCCAAATCAAGCGCCAAAACCGCGGCTAGTCAGCGCTCCGGCTCCGCTTAAGCGCGATACAAATAAATTACCGCCGATCGCCATGCGGCCGCTTGAGCAGGCAGTCGTAGAAACTCGTGACGAAATTAGAATCGAACAACCGGTCGCGGCCGCGATGCCCGTCGAGTTTGCTGAGATCAAGCGGATCCGGATCCGGGCTGAACATCAGGAGATCGAGAATTATGAACTACCCGAGGTTGAGGGAGACGATATCGAAGATCTTGCATTGTTCTCAACACGGTTTGGGGCGGGCCTGTTCGATCTTATCATCGCTTCTTTTGCGAGCCTCTTGATCTTATCACCGGTTGCGTTCACCCGTGGTGACTGGTTTACGGCGGCCGGATTGCTTACATTTGCGGGTGTTTCTGCGATCGTTATGTTCCTTTACATGACGATCTGCCTCGGTTTTTATGGCAAAACGATGGGTATGAGGCTCTTCTCGCTCGAGCTCGTCGATGCCGTTGAAAATGAATACCCAACGCTGCATCAGGCTGCGGTCAGTTCGTCTGTCTATATATTCTCGCTCGTTTTTGCCGGTGCAGGGTTTCTGACGGTTTTTTTTAACGAAGAAAAGCGAGCTGCCCACGATCTGCTCTCGGGAACGATATTGGTTAGAGAGTTCTAAGTTTTATTGTCATAGCTTTTTATTGACGGGCCCAAAGTAAGTGCTTTGGGCTTTTCTTTCTGGATATGTAATCTGGATCTGTGAACAGCGCTGAGATCAAACAAATAGCGAAAGAGATCGACGATGCAATGCGCGGACGAAAGTTCGGCAAGATTTTCCCGCTGTCGGCGACGTCATTTGCGATCGATTTTTACCCGCACGCCGGAAGCTATTTGTTCGCAGATTGTTGCTCAAGAACCGGATCGGCTTTCCTGATCGTTCGAAAACTGAAGGAACTTGAGAGATCCGCGGTCCATTCGAACGCATTTATCATTCAACTCCGTAAGACACTGACCGGAAGGGAACTGACCAGAAGTTCCGAAGATGCCGGTTCAATATCGCTCGAATTGTCCGGGGAAGACGATGTCCATACTTTGGTGATCCAACTGAGCGGCGGTTCGCCGAATGTCTTTGTCATTGACAAGGAAGGCGTGATAGTTGCAGCAGCGAGAACCTCGGACCGGGACGGCCAGAAGGTCGGAGATGTTTATGCCGGGCCTCGCGTGGATCAAGACGCCAAATGTGAAAGACCTGACCTGCAGGGCGGGACTTTGTCGCCTATTCTTGACGCTGAGAGGCGTCAATATGATTCCGCGGCCCGATTTGAGCTGCTGGCTAGGGAAGCCCGCAAAAAATTAAAGAGCGAGTTCGCAAAGCGGCGGAGGCTGCTCTCTAATCTCAACGGCGACCTCGCTCAGCATGGGAACGCCGAGCAGTGGAAGAAATTCGGGGACCTGATCCTGGCGAACATTTCAAATCTACGGCGCGAGTCCGATACGATCTACGTGACCGACTATTTTGATCCCAAAATGAGCGAGATCGGGATCGCGGCCGATCGCGATCAACCGCCAACCGAAGCTGCAGAGACCTATTTTCGCAAATATACCAAAGCCCGCAACGCCGTGATTGCGATCGCTGAACGCAAAAAAGCCGTCAATGCGGAAATCGAGCAGCTTGAGCGGCGCCAGGAAGCAATAGAACAAGCTATATCGTCGCAAGATGAAGGAAAGTTAAGCGAGTTTGTTTCTGCAAAACATGTTGAGCCTCAAGCCTCGAAAGAGAAAAAAAAGGCGGATAGTTTTACGGGAGCTAGAAAATTCGTCTCAGGCGACGGTTTTGAAATAATGGTTGGGAAGAAGGCAAAAGATAACGACCATCTGACCTTTCGCATAGCAAGATCCCACGATACCTGGCTGCACGCTGCTGACTATCCCGGCTCGCACGTGATAATACGCAACCCAAATCGTACGGAGATCCCCGTCACAACACTTGTTGAGGCCGCCCGATTAGCTGCTTTTTACAGCGACGCCCGCGAAAAACCGAAGGCAGCCGTTAACTACACTCAAAAAAAGTTCGTCAATAAGCCAAAGCGAGCCGCTCCGGGGCTCGCAAGTTTATCAAGCTTCAAAACTATTTTGGTGGAATCGGGATTTCCGGAAACTGTTGTTAAGTCTTAGATCTAGGATTCAGCCATCGTTTTATCGAGTGTATTCTTCATTGAATCGATAACACGCTGTCCGCCACCGACGAAGACGCCCCTGAGGTGGCCCTCGCGGTCAACCAGCAAAGTCTGCGGAACAACTTGCTGCTTACTGATCTGATAGAACTGGATGGTCGACGCATTCGGGCTCCGAGCGATCGTGTAGTTGAGTTTCATCTTCTCGACGAACGCCTTTATCTGTTCAATAGATTCGGGTGTGCCGCTGCCGTCGCCGATATTGAGACCGATTATCTCGAGGCCCTGAGCGGCGTATTTGTTCTGCATTTCAACAAGATGAGGCATTTCCTCGCGGCAAGGACCGCACCACGTGCCCCAAATATTGAGCAGCAAAACCTTCCCTTTCTTTTCCGAAACCTTAAATTTAGAACCGTCAAGTAGTTCGAAATCAGCCTCGGCGAGGCCGGATGCAAGTGGCGGATATTCGCTGGATTTGCTGTTTTTCGTTTCGTTGGAATTGGAGGCAGATTTCGAGGTATTCGTGTTGGCAACGTTCGCTCCAGTTCCGGCGCAGCCTGTCAGCATCGAAAACACGAGGCAAAGTGATACAAAAAATGTTAAGTTACGTACGATCTCTTTCATAAACTCAATACTCAATTCCTCAACGCGTTCCCAAACTATACATGTAATGATACAAAATACGAAAAATATTCGCACGGAACAATGTGATCAATACGCGGCGGTGGTCTTATTGCAGGACAAGTAGTTTAAAAAGAGAAGTGCGGCTTGGTTTCGGGAAACTCAAGCCGCTAATTACGGATAGGCATTTACTGTAGGCCTCGCGGAGCTGTAGGCAAAAGGGCGGATTTTCAATGGGCAGGGCAATGTGCCGAATGAACAACTCCTCCGCGTAAGTTAGTTCGCCGGCACGGGAACTTTTTCTGGTTGAATACGGATCCCAATTCGTTTGGCCTCATGTTGGATGACCTGGGGATCAGTTTTCAACGAATGTATCTCTTCCTGCAGAGCCAGATTCTCATCCATGAGATTCTCTATCTGGCTAGCAAGTTTGACGTTTTGATCAGCCTCTGCCCGAACGTCGGAAACCGCCCGGAAATTGATCGAAACGCATATCATTACAAAGATCGAAATCACGATCAGGAACGAAAGCCACCACGGGGCCGTTCGACGATCCGCTGCGGCGGTTACGCGTCGATTTTTCGCGGGTGCGGGCCTCTTAGCCGCCGTTCGGCGGGGGCTATCCCAATAAATATCTGCGGCCTTGCTCAAGTAAATTCTCCAGATCGTCTTTGGTTTCGCTTTCGGCGTAGATTCTGACCATCGGCTCGGTGCCCGACGGCCTCATAAGCATCCATGCGTTATTCTCAAATAGAAACTTAACGCCATCCATGCGGTTAATACTCTCAACCTTTCGACCGCCGATCTCAGTCGGCTCTTGTTCAAGCTTAGCTTTAAGCTTATCGGCAACTTCGGGAGTTAACTTTAGCCCGATGCGGCCCGATTCTAATTTTCCTACACGGCGGTAAAGCTCATTTAGCTGCTCCGTAAGGCTGGTCTGCCTCGCGGCGACTGCCTCGGCGGCCAATAAACAGGCCAGAATTCCATCCTTTTCCGGATAATGGCCGCGTATCGAAAGGCCTGCAGATTCCTCGCCGCCGAGGATGATCTCGTCTTTGTTTATCAATTCGCCGATGAATTTGAAGCCTACGGGCGTTTCGTAAAGCTTGATATTCCGCTCTTTGGCAACCCTGTCGACCAAATGAGATGTCGCCACACTGCGGGCCACGCCATTCGTCCACCCACGGCTCTCTGCCAAATAATCTGTCAATAAAGCAACCAGCTGGTTGGGCGTAATGAACTTTCCGTTCGCATCTATAACCCCAAATCTGTCACCATCGCCATCAGTTGCAATGCCAAGCGTCAAATTCTTGCTCGTAACTGCCAATTTCAATTCGTCGAGATGATCTTCCCCGGGTTCCGGCGACATGCCGCCAAAGGTAACGTCACGCCAATCGTGTATCGTCTCAACTTCTGATCCATGATCCCGCAGGCACTTATCCAGGTATCCGCGGCCCGTTCCCCACAATGCGTCGTAGGCATATCTGCCCTTCGCTGCAGCGATTATGTCAAACTTGATCTTTTTCCCAATATCCTCTAGATACGAAGGCTGTGCGTCGAACTCGATGATCGAACCGCCGCTCTCGTCAGATGTCGTAACCTTCTCAATTATCCCGAGCTCGATCTGCTTGGTAATATCAGGCAGAGCCGGGGCTCCGTCAGCGGTCGAGAATTTTATGCCCTGATATTCCGGCGGATTATGCGACGCGGTGAAGTTTATACCGCCGGCCGCGCGGTTGCTGCGGATCGCATACGATATTGTCGGTGTCGGCGTCGGGCCGGTACAAAGCAGAACTCGAAAGCCCTTTTGTTCCGCGATCCCAGCTGCGACGGCTGCGAATTTCTCACCCATGAAGCGAGAATCGTGTCCGATGACCAATAGTCTTTCCGTCTTCGGCGGAACGGTTGTCAAATAGCTGCAGATAGATCCGATAACCAGCTTTACGTTTTCGAACGTGAAATCTTCCGCGATAATCGCCCGCCATCCGGATGTTCCAAAACGTATGGACATAAGCCAATCTTTTCGTGCTAGTGAAGCCGGTAACCCAATTTCCCGTGAAGTGGTAAGACTTTAACATAGGCTTAAACCCGTGTAAAGCAGTTGCTAAAGAATATATAAGATATGTATTTTCAACAAGATAGATATAGCTCCCTGACGTATGACCTTACTTTATTCCAAAAAGACGAACAATATATGAACGAAATCTTTAAGCGCTATCATTAGGGATGAATTGCATCGAGTGAGTAAGGCGTCTTCTGTATCAAATCGTCACATCGGATACAGTTGGTATAAAAGTGTATCGTAATGGCGCGCAATTGTGATCATCACCGCGTACGAATAAGCTATTGAAAACAAGAGGTTTAGGGCTGATCTTTGGCCCAATAGATATGCCGAACGGCATGGCACACGCTTTGCATTCGCCTGAGTGTATAAATTTGCGCCGTAATTCTACCATCGCGTACCTGTTCGGCGATTTTGACCCTATTGGAGAAAATATTTCAATGAGACCCATTAAGCATTTCGAAAAAGGATTGACCTATGTTGCAAAGGGAGCTTTTGCTGCAATTCGTTCAGTCAATCAGTTTAAGCCAAACCCGTCGTTCACGCCGAAGTGGTCGGACAAGCCACTTCTTAAATCGTGGCAGAAATCGAAGCCAACACTCGGTTTCCCTCGTACGACAGATTCACTATGTCCTAATTGCGTTATCGAAGCACGCGAGTCGATCCTGAGCGGCGACAATGACGTCTCAATGCTGATCAATGAGAAGGTTGGCGAGATCAAGGCACAGATCATCGAGCGTGACGGGCAGGTCTGGATGATCAAGGATTGTCCGACGCACGGCCATTTCGAAGACATGATGGCGATCGACTCACAGTTTCTACAGCATATCGAGTCGCTTTTCCCTGGCCGCGACATCGAGTCGCACAATGACGAAAAGCTTCACAATCACGGCACCTCGTCGGTCAAATTCGGCCGCGGAGCGGTTTTGACGGTAGATCTGACGAACCGCTGCAACATGATGTGCGATCCGTGCTTCATGGATGCGAACCAGGTTGGATTCGTGCACGAGCTTTCGATGGAAGATGTCCAGGAAATCCTCGACAACGCCATTCAGATCAAACCCCGTCGCCAGATGTCGGTTCAGTACTCGGGCGGTGAGCCGACGTTGTCACCTTACTTCCTGGATGCAGTGCGTTACGCTCGCAAAGTTGGGTACAACTCGGTTCAGGCCGCGACCAACGGAATTGAGTTCGCTAAATCGAAGGAATTCTGTCGCGAAGCCGCTGAAGCAGGCCTTCGTTTCGTCTATCTCCAGTTCGACGGTATCGGCAACGACGCGAACTCGCACCGCCAGATCGGCAACCTGTTTGACGTTAAACTCCGTGCTATCAACAACCTGCACGAAGCCGGCGTCGACATCATCCTCGTTACAACGCTCGTGAATGGTGTTAATAACGATCAGGTCGGAACGATCATCCGCTTCGCTCTCGAGAATCCTAAGAAAATTTCGTTCATCGCGTTTCAGCCAGTGTCGTTCACCGGCCGCGACGAGCTGATCACCGAACAACGTCGTCTGCAGCAGCGTTACACGCTTGCTCATCTCGCGCACGACGTAAAGGGCCAGGTTGGCATTACCGAACCGACACGCGATTGGTTCCCGCTTTCGCTGATGGGAGCGTTCGCTGACTTTGCTGACGTCGTTCACGGACCCGAGCACGAATGGGGCCAGGTCTCATGCGGCTGCCACCCGAATTGCGGCGTCGGCACGGCCGTTATGGTCAATAAGAATACAAAGGAAATGGCACCGGTTCCGCAGTTCCTGAATATTCAGGGCCTCGTCACCGATATGCAGCACATCACTGATACGAACCGCGGCAAGTGGTTCTCAAACCTTATGATGGGCCTCGCATTGCTCAAGAATTACAACCCGTACGGTGCACCGAACAGCCTTACGCTCGGCGGCATTCTGAAGAAGTTCGACAAATCGTTCGGCCTCTCGGGCAAAGATTACGGCAAGGTCGGCCCTGACCGCACGATGGAAGACATCGAGAAACGCCGTCAGGACCCTTGGAACTTCCTGTTCATCGCCGGAATGTGGTTCCAGGATCTCTTCAACTACGATTTCCGCCGCACCGAGATGTGCATCATCCCTTACGGCACCCAGGAAGGCGAGATCAGCTTCTGTGCGTATAACACCGGCATCGGCTGGAGAAACATCATCGAGCATATGCACCAGAATGCGACGGTTGCTCAGTGGTACAAAGACCAGGGCCGCCACGAAGTGTTTGCCCGCGGCAAGAACGTCGAACTCGGCGATAAGAGCCACAATCTCATCCTCAACGAAGTCGACCTCGCCCGTCCGAACAAGCCGGAAATGGAAGGTCCCAAGACCGCAGCCGAGGAAATGCAGATGATGCGTAAACTCTACAACGAAATGGTCATGGAAAAAGCCGGCATCAAAGGCGAAGCCCTGGTCCAGATCGGCGGCATCAAACGCGAGAAAAAGTCGAAAGACAAAGAAATGGCAGTCGCTGAATAGTGACTGGAGCAGCCGGTTGCGTTTCGCAACACTGGCAAGTATTTTTTGCCAGAACCATCACTGCTTGCCAGTATTTCAGAAAAGCCTCGTCGAGCGATCGACGAGGCTTTTTTCGACTCCGAGGGCAAGGTTCTCACCCTTAAACGATCGATCCAAACGAGTCTACTTTACCAAGCAAATAAACCCGCGATAGATAGAGTCGGATCGCACGATTGATAGAGGCGAAACCGGAGTTTGGTAGAGGTATTTTGGAGTTTGTTCAAACGTGTGTCAGATTGACCAAATTTCGCAGAAAAAATTTGACCCACTTCGGTCGTGACGTTTCATAATGATACGTAAATGCAACGTTGTTGCAGATATGCAAATGCTTAAGCCGCTGTATGGGATCTGCTTCCGAAGATCGATGAAAGTTTGGCACCAAGGCCCTTCTCCGTTGGGGCGTGATGGTCGTGGATCTCGAATCAAAAGGCCGAGCGATGCCGGTCATCGGTTCGCTAATGGCCGCCACATCCCTCGCCCGCGACCTAACCCTCGTAACCCGAAATACACAGGATCTTGCCCACACAGGCGTCAAGATCTTCGATCCTTGGGCTCAGAAGAAATAGCGGTAAGGTAGTCTCGCTCAAGCAAAGCCTCGTCGAGCGATCGGCGGGGCTTTTCTTCTGCTCTTGTCGCTAACGGTGACGAATCTTAAGCCTAGGGTGCAACCCCGGGAATCGAACACATTGATCTTCTGTCGCCAACGGTGACAAAAAATCTCAGCGTAAATTGTGCGTCCTGTTCTGGCACAAAAGACGTGCGAGTGTTGCGGTAGGTCCGCAACCGCAGGGACGGATCATCTGAACTGGCTTAACCTAGGGGTTACGCCGAGCCTCCACCCCAGGCTTTAATGTCCGTCGGCGTTGGCGACAAGAAGTCGCTTCCCCGACCGTGCCGCCTGCACCATCTAGTCATGCGTCGGCGAAAGTTTATCAACGTACCTCTCACAGAGATACACCATCTCTTATCGCCGACCCAGGACAACCCGCAACTCCACCGAACAATCGCTCTAGAACCTACTGCTGTTCCTTCCCCCTTTGACTCCTCCTGTAAACGTGACTTATAGTCCGTTGTCTCAAAGTTGTCACCCAAGCATACTTACCTAGTGCATCACAAAAATTGGGGAAAGTATCAAAGAATTACGATCCAACCTAGGAATTAGCCAGGAGCCCTTAGCTCATATGGCAGGTCTAGATCGCACCTACGTTAACAGTGTTGAAAATGGGAAGCGAAACACCATTAAAGTGGGGGTCGAATGAAAGTAGATTTTTACTTGATAACGGTCGTGCATTGCAAAAAGGGGTTAGCACACCATGTCGCGAATCTAATATTTGAGGAAACGTGTATCTTCGAAAAAATGGTAGGTGATGAGGATTCCTTGCACATCTTTACAGATTCGAATTTTGAGCTTATTGAGAATGATAAGAAGCTTCTAACTGAAATAATATTAGAGCTCGGGGAAGCTGTGAATCATCGACATTTTACGACCAACCGATATACTAACAAATATGCTTAGGTATCAGTTTTTTCCCCGATCAACTGCGGTAACTCATGAAATATCAGAGATCATTCAGTGTTTTCAAAGAAATTTTGAACAGATAAACTCTGATAATAATAACTACTCAAGTAATAAGGTATTGGAAATTCTTCGAGCGGATTTATCCGCCACAAACTTCACCGTTGAAACGGGCAAAAAAGATGAAAACAAGATAAAGGTCCCTGTTTTATTCGGACTGAATAACAAAATAGATAAATCCTTTAATGCCGATGCTCTTTCGCTTGACGGTAAAATTGTGATCGAAGTGGAAGCTGGAAGGGCTGTAGATAACAACCAGTTCCTGAAGGACATATTTCAAGCCTCAATGATGTTTGGTGTCGAGTATTTAGTCATTGCCGTCAGAAATGATTATCGCGGTGGGGATGACTTTCAAAAAATTTACGCGTTTCTCGAAACGATGTACATCAGCAGTAGAATCACTCTTCCATTAGACGGCATACTTCTTATTGGATACTAGTCGAACTCCATACCTAATCGGGACGGCGATCGCTCCGAATGCGGAAGCCCGCACGAAGTAAGGGCGTTCGTTGTGATTATTCAACAAGGTCGAAGGGAAGATCGCTCTGGCAATAAAGTACGTAATCTATCGCTCCACTAACATGTCTTGGTTTCCATAAATACCTGCGGCTACGACCGCGTGACCACACTTTTGTATCCAAAGAGACCAACAATGCTTCGCGTAGCATTTTGGTCGCGTTCGCCTTCAGTGCGTCCGCTATTCGTTCTGGTTTCATCTGTGCAGAAACAACCGCGTGAGCATGATTTGACCGTACGTTAACTGCTGATAGACCGTACCCACGTCGCTGGCAGAGTTCTTTGATCGCCGATTCAACAATTCGACGCATAGGTTTTGTGAGAATGAATGGAGGCTGTTTCATTTCCTCCCTCATCGCTAGTTCCAATTCGGGTTTCGGCCGGATTTTTGACTTGCCGTAATGGTTTCTTCCATCCCGTCCTATCGACTCGCGTTGGTCACCATGTAACCAGGTGCCGAAAGTGCGAAAGGTCAAAAGATAAGCGAGGGGAAACTCATTTTCGTCGTAGATATCGAATCCATAATCGTCCTGCATATGGTTTTTTGAGCAATTATGCAACAGATTGTTTTGGCGTCAAAGTTTTGAATCTGCCTTAGCCGTGTCGAAGGCTAAGAACGCCCTTACTTCGTGCGGGCTTCCGCATTCGGATTGAACTATATCGCCGTTTTGATTGTGCGCCAATGTGCTCGTATCCAGACGTTTCCTGATGATTTTAATTTCTGCTACAAGAGTATTGCTGCGGGATACAAAATGATTGGCAATGCCGTTGCTGTTAAGATGGCCGAGGCTCTTGCCCGTGCGATCAAGAAGGACTTTCAGAAATTGTGGATTTCCCAGGACTATATTGTTGAAGAAGAATGGCAGCCGAATTCCAGTTCAAAACGTCGCCTGAGCGTTCACGGTTAATGAAGAAGATCAGGCTCAAGAATACTCAGCCTGAAAAACTTCTTCGAAAAGAATTAACTAGAATTGGTTTCCGATATCGCCTTAACTCGCCTAAGCTACCTGGAAAACCAGATATTGTATTGAACCGGTATAACCTCGTCATCTTCGTCGATGGCGAGTTTTGGCATGGGTTTGAGTGGGAAAAGAAGAAAACCCGAATAAAAGCGAACCGAGAATACTGGATTCCTAAAATCGAAAGAACAATTGCGAGAGATAAGGCAAATAACGAGAAGCTCGGTGAGCTAGGCTTCGTGGTTCTCCGCTTTTGGGCGAACGAAATAAAGAATGACCTTGCATCATGTGTCAAGCGAATTGCGGATCACTGTGTGTCCGGAACGATTTCGGCGATGGCAAGAAAAGGTTGACAGAACTTCTTTTTCTTGACCTTGCGTTATAACGGGCGTTATAATCTACAATCATGGGGACTAAGCTGAAGATCACGACGGTGGGGAATTCGGTGGGGGTTGTTTTGCCTCGGGAGATATTGGAGCGGCTTCGGGTTGGGAAGGGGGATTCGTTGTTTGTGACGGAGACTCCGGATGGTGTGGAGCTGCGGGCGTTTGACGATGAATTCGCGGAGCAGATGGCGATTGCCGAGCGTGTGATGCGTGAGGATCGGGATGTGCTGAGGAAACTGGCCGAATGAAATGGCTTCGCGTCGACGCGGTGCTCGCGATGCACAGACGCCAGATCGCCGAACACGGCGGCGAGGACGGCGTGCGCGATCTCGGGTTACTCGAATCGGCTTTGGCACGGGCGCAGAACATTGCCGCTTATGAGCCCGAAGCCGACATCGCCCGGCTTGCCGCCGCATACGGATTTGGGATCGCAAAGAATCATCCCTTTATCGACGGCAATAAACGCACCGCCCTCGTTGCCATGCGGACGTTTCTCATTCTCAACGGATGTACGATCATCGCAACTCCCGCAGACAAATACACCACCATTCTCCAACTCGCCGAAGGCACGCTTTCTGAAGAAGAGCTGACGGTTTGGCTGCGCGAACGGATCGACGCGATCTAAATTAATTCTGAAATACGCTCGTTCCTCTGTCGCCCGTTTCACGGGCTCGGATTATTTTCGAACCCTTTCCCCGGGCTAGCACCCGGGGCTTTATGCTGTCGCCCTCTCCGAGGGCTTAAGGTTGAGGCCGCAGAGGACGCTAATTTATCTGTATCATTCTTGCAACGTAATATCATTCGCAGGTATAATCTCAGTCATGCCGCGATATAAGTACATTACGCCGTTTTACTGTTGGTATCGTTTTAATCCTGCGTATGCGTTTTCGAGTTATTCGATCGAGGAGTGTGCGGCGAGTGCTTTGGGGGAGAGTCTGGAGGCTTTGATATTGGTGAATGCGGAGTGTGTGGTGGATGGGCGGCCGCATACGGCGAATGTTTATATTCAGGCGTGGCAGGCGGAATCGCGTTCGGCGGACGAGATCATCGAACTCATCGACCAGGAGATCGACGCTCAGGTCGCTCATCGCACGCGGTTTGGGTTTGATCTACGGGCCGCGTAGATTCAGGGTTACGCTCTTGCTTCTGTCGCCCGTTTCACGGGCTGGAATTATTATCGACCTTTTCCCCGGGTTTGCACCCGGGGCTTTATGCTGTTGCCCTCTTCGAGGGCTTTGAATTCAGCCTGTCTTGATCAGATCCTGTTGGAGCATAAACAACCTTGGCAAAGAACCACCCCGTCAGCCGAAGCGGCTGCCACCCCTCCTTCGTAAGGAGGGGAGTTTTCATTTCTCTTCCTGATTCGGTAGCGTGGCCAGGAAGGCGGTTAGGGTTGGGTGGCGTTCGCGGTCTTGTTTTAGGAGTTCTTCGAGGAGCCAGCGGACGCGGTGGAGTTGGGACCAGTAGCCGGGTGTGGGGCGGGCGTGGTAGCAGTGGTTGTGGGCGATCAGGTCTTCGGCTTTTTTTGGGGCCTGGGGCGTGAGGTAGTGGATCGTTTCGTTGAGCGAGACGGGTTCGCCGCAGAGGTCGCAGAGGATCTCGAACGTGGTGCCTCGGCGGGTTTGGTTCAATCGAATGTTCATGGCGCTAGTTTAGAGTGATCCTTACATTCAGGGCGTTTTGAAATACTGCCACAGGAATGCATGGATAGTCAAGCGTTGCATGGATGCAAATGATCTATTCCGAATCCGATCGACGGCGGCGTCGGCGGTTGGTTTGGTGCGTACCGCCCATGTACGCGAGGATCGCGACGATCAGGTGGGCGGCGAACCAGATATTGTCGTAACCCATGTTCTGGTAAATGTAGATCAGGATCAGGATACGCGGGAAAAATACGCCGAGCAGTAAGTCTGCCCATTGCGGGACCGTGTTCGCCGGGAACAGGGCCGGGAACATCAGCAGATAGACCAGCATCACGATACGCGGTGCGAAGAGCGAGAATAGTAAAAAATAAAAGTCCATCTATTGCCGAGGATATTCCTCGATGCGACGCGTGTCAAGATATGGTCGGCTGGCATTTCCCGCAAAGCCGCGAAGGGCGGACGCATAGCCGCAAAGATTGAATTCCGATGCTATTTTTTCGGCACTTCCCGAACGTCGAGCTGCTGGATAAGCGGCGGATTTTCGGGGCTGAGCGTGAAGAAAACCTCGATATTGGCGTTCTCGCCCTCGATGATGAAGCGGCCGCGGAGCTGGTTTTCGGGGATCATTTCTTTGATCGAGATTATCTTACCCGCCTTTGTCCACAGTGCCGCGTAGTCTTTTTTCAGCAGGTCGATCGGGTGATCGGGGAAGAAATTCTCCGCGAATATGCCGCTTTTCTCCGCATTTTCCCACGAAGGGATGACTTTGAGTATCTCGGCCTTTCGCTGGGCGAGGATGTTTGAGACGGGAAGCTGGCGCGGTTTGAGATCGGCGGTTTTGATCATGAGATCGAGGACCTGTAGATTAACATTTCCGAGGCTGGCGTAGGTGACGTTGCCGAATGCCACAACGCCGATGCCGTATTCGGGCAGTATTCGCCACTGGCTGCCAAAGCCCGGTAGTCCGCCGCTATGGCCGATATAGACCCGCGACTCGCAGTCGCGAAGCCACGCGAGGCCGTATGTATAGGCTCCGGCTGTTGCACACACGCGTCCGCCGGGATAAGTGAAATTCGGATTGAGGCTGTTGAATCGCCACGGATGATGCATTTCACGCACCGACGCACGCTTGATCGGGCCGGTTTCGGCGAGATTCGAAGGCGGCCAGGCGGAGAGGTGAAACGCCATGTATTTGCTGAATTCGTCGATCGACGAGATCATGCCGCCCATCGAGCCCCACGAACCGTCCGGCGTGTCGTGCAGCAGCGTTTCCTCGTTCCAGCGTTCACGCTGCCAGCGGTAGCCGTGGGCGAGTTTGTCAGGGGCGACGTTGGCGTATTCCCATTCGGAGGTCGTCATGCCCAGCGGCCGCCAGATGTTTTCGCGGATGTACCGCTGATACGGCATGCCTGAGACTTTGGTAACGATGCGGCCGAGCAGGGCGAAGCCGAGATTGGCGTATTCATAAGCAATTCCGGGAGGATTTGAGAACGAGACCTGTTTATTGAGCAACTCTGAAAGTTCGCGGTTGGTATCGGCCAGCTGGCGGTCGCCCCACGGGTTGTCTTCGGGAAAACCGGCTCCGTGGGTGAGCAGCTGGCGGATCGTGATCGGCGTGGAATCGGCGGTCGGGTATCGCTGCTTTTTCAGCTCGGGCACGTAGAGATACGCCGGATCATCGAGCTTGAGTTTGCCGTCATCACGCAGCTTCAAGATCGCCATCGCCGTGAAGCTCTTGCTCATCGACGCGATCCGAAAGAGCGACTGTGACGTGACCGGCGTCTTCTTATCAATGTCTGTGTAGCCGTCATTCCCCGCAAACACGAGATTTCCGTCCACCACAACGCCGAAGGCGATGCCGGGGAAATGGTTCTTTAGGGCATGATCTTTGTAGATCTTTTCGATCGCCGGGAATGTCTGCTTTATCTTCTCGAGCCGTGCCGGATCGGTGAATTCGGCGGGCTTGAAAGCGGTGTCGTACGAAATAACGGCGGCCGGTTTTGCCTGGCCTGCTGCCGAAAAACAAAGGAAAAGAAGAAAAAAGACAGAGATGATGATTCTCATGAGTACACTCCAGCAAACGATAACCCGACGGAATAAATATTTCTTACCGAACCCGTTTTTGGCCGGGGCGGTAGCGTAAGATCGCCTGGGCGTTGACGTCGGCAGCGGTGAAGGCGACGGTTTTCATTTTCCCCTTGGCGAACAATTCAGCCTGATCCGCGAAATAAGGCGAAGCAGGAATGCGGCTTTGGCCGTAAGCCAGGACCGAAAGAGCTCGCGGCGTATCGCCGAATTCGACCGCCAGAACCCAGCCGTCGCCGCTGTTTGCCGAGAGTTTGCCGTCCGGATCTCGTGCGAAGCTGAGGATACGAAAACACCCAAGGTCGTTTCCGCAGCCGCCGACGGGTACGTCGACCGAGCCGCGACGCACGCGGTGAACATCGCCCCAGGCAACGTCAAAACTGCCATAGCGGCGTTTAGTCTCGGCGACCGCCCAGATAAAGGATTCGACAGCCCGGGCATTGTCGGCGAGGCCTCGCGGCGTGTTGTACGGATCGGCGATGCTCCAAACCTTGGCGAACCGTTTGTCATCCGGGAGCACGTTTCGTTCCGGCGGCCGGATGCCTGAATAGTGTGTCCACCAGATCTCAAACAGCGTCGATCCGCGGCTTTCGGCGGATGCGGTATTGTCCCATTTTTCGAGCAATGCCACGGCACTGGCAACATCGTCTACCGGGTTTGCGGCTTTTAGGGCCGCCAAAAGGTCGCTTTTGACTCGGTCGGCGAGCAGCATTCGGAAATTGTGTTTGAGGCTCACGACATCCTCGAGCGAGTATTTCTCGTCGCCGCCGATGAGTTGAAGAGCGAGCTGGCTGCGCAGCGAAAGCTTTGGTTCTTCAAAATTTGGAAACGCATTTTTGGTATCGACGGCGCCGCGAATATTGGTGTAATGCGGCGAACTGTTTTCGTTGTGGACGTAGCCGCCTGGCGGATTGAGAAATTGCGGCAGCGAATCGAACGGAACGTAGGCCGTCCAAACGTCCGCAGTTTTGCGTGCGGGAATGGCGGTGGTTTCGTCAGCCGGAGCGTGCGGCAGTATCGGAAGTGCGGCATTCCAAACCATAAAGATGTTGCCCGCTCGGTCAGCGTAGGTGAAATTGGACGTCACGCGCGCCCGCATTCGCATCGCGTCTTTCCATTCGTTGAGCGTTTTCGCCCGCATCATTCGCAGGAACTGCTCGCCCGCGCGGTATTCGCCGTCGGCGGCGTATTTTATGATGTATATCTTGCCGTTCGCCCGATAGATCACGGGCCCAAGCGGCGTTGACCAGACCTCGCGCGTCTCGGTCGAAATGCCATCGCCGTTGCGGAACGGGACAGTGATCAGCTCGCGGGTCAGCGGAACAGAGCCGCCGTCGAACAGATAGCTGTCAGGCGTTTTGGGATCGACATCGAGAGCATAGATCTGATCGAGGTCCTGAGCATTGTTGGTCGTTGACCAGCCGAGGTCGCGGTTAAAACCGCCGATCACCGCGAACGGCCCACCTATTCGGAAATCGCCGTAGAAATCCACGATCCCCGGAACGGTCAAATGAGCTTCGTAATATCCTGCGGTCCATTGCAGGTGCGGATTGCGAAGAAGGATCGCTTTGCCCGACTTTGTTCGGCTCGGAGCAAATGCCCACGCATTAGAACCATCGTCCGGGCCGGGCTCTTCGCCTTCGTTATTCGGATCTGGCGAAGCGACCGGCCGGGCCGCGGCAGGAGCCGATTCCATTTTCGCCAGAAAGTTTCGCACCTTTGCGGCTGACGGAGCCGCAAGTTCGAGTGCGGCGACATCGCGGCCGGTGAGATCCGTCGGCATTTGGGCAGGGAATTCCTCGGGGTGCAGCTCAATGTACCGGTTCACGCCGGCGGCGAAGCCCTCATAGATGCCGCGCGTTTCTGGCGAAAGCAGATGGTAATTGCGAAGTGCCGCATTGCGATATCGCCGGATCGTAAAGTCAGAATCGATGCGTTCATAGCCTGACACCGAGGCCGAGCGGCCGCTCGCTCCGAGCACATTCATCGCGGTCTGCGGGCCGTAATCTTCGAGCTGAAGCCAGGCGAGGGCGTAACCGGCAGCTTTCATATTCTCTGCCCGGATATGCGGAACACCGTACGCCGTGCGAATGATCTCGACCTGCTGCGAGAGTTCTTCGGGCTTAGGTTCTGGGGTCTGAGCACGCGAATTTTCAGTCGCAGGGCCGAAAAATACTGCCGCGGCGAGAAAAAGAGAAAAAACGAAGCCGATCTTTCTTACGCAAATTACCATCATTTGTGGTTTTCCTGAGCCTCTTTTATAACACAAAAGACGACTAGTGTTTGAATCTCGGGAAATGGAATTAGTGGGCTGCGAAGGAGTCTTCGCCAGTCGTTTGGACGAGGTGCCGTGTGTCGTTGAGAGCGAGAACGCGGACGTTTCGCGGGCCGCGGAACTCGAAGCGGTTGATGCCGCAATTTGAAGTAATGAGCCACGGCGTGGTTTTCGTGTCGCGATGGATCGCCCCCATCAGGTGCAGCGTCAGATAGCAGATCGCGCCGGTGTGAGAAAAAATAGCGATGCGTTCTCGGTTATGGTTGCGAAGGATATTTCTTAGCTCAGCGGTGATGCGGCGGAGCAAATGACGATAGCTCTCGCCCTCGGTGATGATGTGGTTGACGTTGCGATTGATCAACGCGTAGTAATCGTCAGGATATCGCTGTTTCGATTCGTCAAACGTAAGTCCCTGCAGCACGCCGACGTGGCGCTCGCGAAACGCAGCAGACTGATGGATCGGCAGGCCAAGCAGTTTTGCCAACGGCTCCGCTGTCTGAACTGCCCGAATAAGATCACTCGAATAGATCGCCGTTATCCCTTCTTTCGCCAACACCTCGGCAGTTTTCTCGGCTTGTTTACGCCCGAGATCAGACAACGGCGTCGGCCCGTGCCCACCAAAACGCCCCTCGGCATTACCAGCCGATTGACCATGGCGAATGAGATATAGGCGTGTTGGTGGAGGCATTTGTTATTTGGCCGCTCCGAGTTTCGCGATCTGCGGCATTTCCAGTATCTCTCTGAACGCCGCATTTAGAGCATCAATTTGAGGCTTGTCATCGCGTTTGGGAAATACGATTGATTCTAACCTCTTAAGCTCCGTTTCGATAAATGTACTTATAACTTCGATGCGTGGTTCGCGTTTTAGTTCGTCGCCCGCACGTTTTCGTTCGATAAGCGCATTGATCTCGTCTCGAAGTTCATTATCTGTTATTAGATCCTCGACAAGATCGCCGAATTCCATCGGAATTATCGAATGGTATTTTTCGATCCACTTGATCGCCAGGATCGGCCGCATGACGTAAAAATATTTTTTGACGGAAACGATATCACCCTTCAAATTCTCGCGAAAATTATTCCGCGCCATATTCAGATAATGAAAAATGCACGCCGACGGCGAATAACATATCGGCATTAGTGCCTTAAACCTTTCGGTGATCTCTTCATCGATCATGTAAATGATCGGAGAACTCAACCATTCGAGAAGTGGCGGATTCGATTTGCGAAGCAGGCCAAGGGCTTTTCGCAGATCCCAGCCACTGACATCGAGTTCGTCATTTATTGGACATTCGATGACGTCCCGTTTCGTTTCGACGTCTATCGAGAGATACCAGTCTTTCTCGCGAACGTAGAGAAATCGAACATCATAATCGCTATTTGCGGAAGGAAAGCCCCACGCACGGCTGCCCGATTCGCAGGCGTAGAAGATGTGAACATTCTCTTCACCTTGAATTTCGAGCAGCTTGTCGCGAATAATTTCCTTCATAAAAACGCCGATTAGAGATTAGGCGAACAGCAAAAAATGAACCACCGGCAGTGTCTCACGGCTATGCCGCTCTATTTGTGGAAAAGCTATGCTTTTCCGAGAGGTTGTAAAACTACTGCGGCTATGCCGCCGCTCTTAGTAGGATCGGCGGCACAGCCGCAAAGATCTTTTACAAATTTACCGGAAAAGCACAGCTTTTCCGCAAATAGAGCGGAGCAGCCGCTAACCACTAGGCACCGACCGCTTCCGCCTTCAGTTTCTCGGTCTGGTAATGCGTTCGCAGCGTTTCCACGAATTCATCGATCTGGCCTTCCATAACCAGTTCGAGCTGGTGGACGGTCAGATGGATGCGGTGGTCAGTTACGCGATTTTCTTTGAAATTGTAGGTGCGGATCTTCTCAGAGCGGTCGCCGCTGCCGACCATGGATTTACGTTCGCTGGCTTCGAGGTCGTGCTGTTTTTGCTCTTCGAGCTCCTGTAATCTGGCACGGAGAACGCGCATCGCCTTTTCGCGGTTCTTGATCTGCGATTTTTCGTCCTGCATAGAGACGACCACGCCAGACGGCATGTGCGTGATGCGAACTGCGGAATAGGTCGTGTTCACCGACTGACCGCCAGGGCCTGACGAGCAGAAAGTATCGATACGCAGGTCATTATTATTGATCTGAACGTCAACTTCCTCAGCCTCGGGTAGAACGGCGACGGTGATCGCGGATGTGTGAATGCGGCCTTGGGTCTCGGTCTGCGGCACGCGTTGGACGCGGTGAACGCCGGATTCGAAACGCATTTTCGAGTAGACGTTGTCGCCCTCGATGACGGCCGTCGCGTCCTTGATACCGCCGACGCCGGTGTCGGTCATCTCGAGGATGTCCATCTTCCAACCCTGACGTTCGGCGTAACGGGTGTACATTCTGAGGATCTCTGCAGCAAAAAGCGTCGCTTCGTCGCCGCCGGTTCCGGCGCGGATCTCAAGAATTACGTTCTTCTCGTCGTTCGGATCTTTTGGAAGCAGCAGCGTTTTTAGCTGTTCCTCGGCGGCTGGCAGTTTTACTTCGATCTCGGCGATCTCGAGCATAGCCATCTCGCGCATATCGTCGTCGTCCGCGACCTCGAGCAGATCCTTGGCACCCTTCAGATCTTCGGTCATTTTGCGGACCTCGCGGTATTTTTCAACGATCTCACCGAGGCTGCGGTGCTGTTTCATCAGACGGGCATAGGCCGACATGTCGGACATGAACTCCGGCTGCGAGATCTGCTCGGTCAGTTCCTCGTAGGATTTTTCAATTTGGGCAAGTTTTTCCAACATAAATTTTTTGTGCCCGCGAAATACGCGAAAAAACGCGAAATCAAATCATTTTTTCGCGTTCTTTCGCGGGCAAATGTCTTAGGCCGTTTGCGGCTCTAACTTCAGCGATTCATCGAGTGCTTTGATCGCGACTTCGAGCTGTTCATCGTCGGGTTCCTGGGTCGTGATGTTTTGGAGCCAGAGGCCGGGAAGCGTCATGAATTTGAAGATCGCACCCGATTCCTTCTTCGCTGCGTAGCGGATAACTTCATACGAAAGCCCCGCGACCAGCGGCATCAGGGCGATTCGGACAACAAGATTCATCCAGGTCGCTTCGAAATTAATGACCGAGAACAGAACGATCGCGACCAGCATCACCACCATCAGGAACGACGTTCCGCATCGCGGATGCTGACGGCTTTGCAGCGTGGCGTTGGCCGGCGTCAGATCGAGGCCTTTTTCCCAGGTGAAAACTGTCTTATGCTCGGCTCCGTGGTATTCGAAAACGCGGCGGATATCCTTAAGGAACGACATTGAGAAGATCATTATGATGAAAAACACCATTCTGATCAGTCCGTCGATGAGGTTGAACGAGATCCAGGAGCCGAACGAATCGAGCTTGATCTTCCAAGCGTAAGCCATCGCTGTCTGCCACCAACTCGCGTCCGCGGCAACTGTCGGCGAACCGGCCCAGCCGAGCGAGATGAACAGAACGTTCGTCAAAACGAGCGGTGCGACGATAAAGAGAAGCACGTTAAACCCAAGCGCAAAAATGATCGACCCGACCGCGCTCGCGGATTGTCCGGCCTTTTTGGTTTTGCTCTCGGCTTTTTCAGGCATTATGACCTTGACCGGAGCTTTGAGAAAATTCTCGTCCTCAGTTCCGTCAACGTACGCTGCCTGCGTTTCGCCGGCCTTCGATTTTTCGGCGGCTTCCATTGCGGCGGCGTCTTCTTCGTAGATCTTGGCAGAGAAATTCAGAGCTTTGACGCCCAGAGCCATCGACTGGATCAGCGTCGCGCCGCCTCGCAGGACGGGCGTGTTGAGCCATTTGTATTTATCGCTCCACTTCGGCAGCGTCTCCGAGGTCGTGACGATCGATCCGTCCTGACGGCGGCACGCGATGGCGTAAGCCGACGGAGTGCGCATCATTACGCCCTCCATCACGGCCTGGCCGCCGACGATCAGATCGCGCTCCATAGCAAAGATCGTGTGAATGAACCGAAGTAGTCTGGGCGATGTTCTCTTTTTCATATCAATTCCTTAGATAGCGATCTGTTAGAAATAGATGTTCAATTAATGCGGAATCGAAGAACTGAATTTCAAATTTGAGATCTGAAATTCAAAATAAAAATGACGCCGACTTTTTTCACCTTTCGATAGCGTGTTTGAACACACCTTTATCGATCGGCCAAAGAGTCGGCGTCAGGTTTTGGTTGCTAATATCTGTCGGTAACTTTAGTCACGTGACAAAACAATTAGTTCGTTTCAGCGGCAGCAGCGGCACCGCGAGCGTAGCGTTTGTTAAAGCGGTCAACGCGTCCGGCCGTGTCGACCAGTTTCTGCTTACCGGTAAAGAACGGATGGCAAGCCGAGCAAATTTCTATGTGAAGATCGTCCTTCAGCGTCGAACGCGTCTGAAACACGCTGCCGCAGGCACAGACGACTGAGATCTCATTGTAGTTTGGATGTATTTCGTTTTTCATAATGTTCACTTCCTTCGCCGTATATAAGCGATGTGAAAACTTGCGTAATTAGCGCAATCTATAATCATACGGTGGAAGTTGGGTGAGGTCAAGTCAATACTGTTTCCGCGACCTCTCTTCTGCTGCGATCTTGTCTTCGGTTTTGGGAATCCAAATCTTTAAATAGTCCACCAATTCGCGAGCATCTTCATAGTGCTCAAATCTTCGAATAAACTCACGTCCCACCTCAATACATCGCTTTCGGCTTTCTATGTCCTTTCTAATGAATAGCGTACGAAACAAGTCTCCGATTAGGACGGCATCGTCACTCATTCTATCTGAGATGGGTTTGGCAGCATCACGGTCAGTGATAGCAACACGCTGTGCGGGAGATATGCATGAGTCGACTTCCCGGATCAACGCATCGCTCGCCCCCGCCATTTTGAAGGCCCAAGATGTTGTTTCGTTAAGAACAAAATCGACGCATCTCTTGCGCACAAGATTCATTGCTCGCTCTTCCATGGCATCGGGCGAACTCACAGGATTGGTTCGCGCGAACGCTCCAAGAAGATCGCTAACTGATAATGGATAGGATTTTCGGCTTTCGAATTGCCCAGGATCAGTAAACTGGATTATTGCATTGAGATGGAGTGCCAACTTTGCGGCTTGCTTATCGTCGATTCCCTCAGGGGATTCCGGGATCGGATCTTTGAGGAGGTCATCGACAAGCTTCGAGAGCGACCTCACAATATTTTTTCGAGTGCCAGCAGGAATCTCTACTGGTGGCGGCGGTGTTTCCGTTTTTACCGAAGTTAGCTTCAGACCTTTTTGTAGATCGATCGCTATTCCCCTTGCGTGGTCAGCTTTTTGATTAACGTACCACTCCAATGGTTCGTTTTCTTTCTGTTCGGTTTTGGCAAGGTCTGCAGATAGGTTCTTGAGCGTTTTGACCGCTTCAGTCGAAGTGTACTGACCGGCGGCGATCGAATAACCAGCGATTATTAAGAGAAGAGATGGGAGCAATCGTTTGGCATTCATGGTGCAGATCTTATCACCGTTTTATTGAATGTAAATAAAAAAAGCTGTCAGCTAAACGCTAACAGCCTCTTTTTACATTTTCTTCTTCAGATGCTCGATCAACACATCCGGCTCGGCGCGTTTTTTGTAGTCGGTTTCGATGAAGGCGTAGGTGATGACGCCTTTTTTGTTGATGATGTAGGTGACGGCGAGCGGGAGTTCGGGTTTGTCCATCGCGTTGTGTTTGGCGACGTCGAGGCCGTTCTTTTTGTAGCGTTCGTCAGTGTCCGGCGGCATTTGGTAGACGATGCCGAATTTGCGGGCCACATCGAGATTTGCGTCGCTGAGGACTGGGAAGAGAACTTCGTTCTTCTTGGCGACAGCCATCGAGGCGTCAGGATTCTCGACCGAGATCGCGACCAGATTGCCGCCTGCGGCCTTGATATCAGGCATTCGCTGGCCGAGTTTGCGTAGATACGTGTTGCAAAAAGGGCACCACGAGCCGCGATAGAATGTGAGCACCATGCTGCCCTGTTTGAGCAGTGTCTTGCTGGAAACGAGCTTGCCGGTGCTGTCTTTTAGCTCGAATTCCGGGGCCTTTGCCCCGACATTCAAAGCCTTTTTGGCCGCATCCTCAGACGAGACAAAGCTCATCATCTGAGCCGAGGCGGCAAATGCCGCTGTTAATACCATTCCCAACACTGTCGATATTGTGAAAAGTTTTTGTTTATTCATAGTTTTCTCCTGTTTCGACAATGCTGAGAATGCGAGCGTTTATTCCGCAGCTTTGCAGCTTTGCGGTTTTAGCTTTGCGACTTTCCGGGAAACGTCAAAGGAGTAAGAGATTTCCCGCAAAGGCGCGAAGTTGGACGCAAAGCCGCAAAGGAAGGAAAATGATCTATTCGTTTACAAGGAAAGATGGCTGCACATCATTGCTTCGCATCAGATCCTCAAGCCCGAAGTGCTGATAGGCGAGGCGTGTGGCCATGCGGCCGCGTGGGGTTCGGTTCAGGAAGCCGATCTGAAGCAGGTAAGGCTCGATCATTTCCTCGATCGATTCTTTTTCCTCGTGGATCGCGGCTGAGATGGTACTAAGGCCGACGGGGCCGCCGTCGAATTTTTCGATGATGCATTTGAGCATCTTGGCGTCGGTCTCGTCGAGGCCGTAACTATCTACTTCCATTCGGTTTAGGGCGTCGTTGGCGACGTGCTCGTTGATGTGGCCTTCGTGATCGACCTCGGCAAAATCACGCACACGGCGAAGCAGACGGTTGACGATTCGCGGCGTACCGCGACCGCGGCGGGCGATCTCATGCGAGCCCGATCCGTCGATCCCTACCTTCAAAATACTTGCCGATCGCGTGACGATGGTCTGCAGATCAGTAACGTTGTAAAAATCGAGATTAAATACAATATTGAACCTCGCCCGCAACGGCGCGGTCAGCATTCCGGGGCGGGTGGTTGCTCCGACGAGCGTGAATTTGGGCAGTTCAAGCTTTATCGACCTCGCCGCCGTTCCCTGGCCGATCATCAGGTCGAGGCTGTAATCCTCCATCGCGGGATACAGAATTTCCTCGATCGCCGGGTTGAGCCGGTGAATCTCGTCGATAAACAACACATCGCCTTCCTCAAGCCCCGTCAGGATCGCCGCCAGGTCGCCCGCCTTTTCGATCACCGGCCCTGAAGTCGATTTGAGCGAAGCTCCCATCTCGTTCGCAACGATGTTTGAAAGCGTGGTTTTCCCCAGCCCCGGCGGGCCGGTCAGCAGAATATGATCCAAAGCCTCACGCCGCTTCAGCGCCGCCTTCATGAAGATGCGCAGGTTTTCCTTCACCTTTGCCTGGCCGATGTACTCCGACAACTGAGCCGGACGCAGCACAGCCTCAAACCGGCTGTCGTCGGTCGAAAGCTCTTCGTCGCGGATGTTTACTGGTGCAGAGTTGGTCATGTTTTTAACGCAAAGTCGCTAAGGGGCAAAGACGCAAAGGTAAGAAGATATCCTTGATAACTGTTGAACGGTCGAAAGCTTTGCGTCTTTGCTTCTTCGCGTCTTCGCGTTAAAGATCTTCAATCAAAATAATAGCCCCTTGTGGTATAAAGCCAAAATATCCATTGAGAACGCCACGCTGCAATGCAGTACAAGCCCGAGCCAGATCGTGCCGTTTTTGTAGCTGACCCAGCCTAAAAACAGCCCCGCAATGATCGCGGCGAAGGTTTCGGGCATGGGTTTTTGGAAGTGGATCATGGTGTACGGTACGGTCATGATGAAGATCGAATAGATGCCGAGCGACGGTTTTAGGCTGTGGACGAGGAATCCGCGAAAGAAGAATTCGAGGCCGAAAAACTGCAGGAAATAGACCATTTCCCAGATCAAAAGCGTCGACGACCAGTACGGATCGCCGTTGTAAACTTTGAGAAAAGGATACTTAGCCGAAAAGCTGCCGGTCAGCGACATCGCATAAACGATCGGCAGCATCACGCTGATGCAGATGGCGAGCAAGTTTAGAAAACCTCTTTCGGCTTTGAGAGCGAGGCCGATCTCGCTCAGGTTTCGCTTTTGGACGAACTTCACAAACAGCGCCGGGATCACAAAATAAAAAGAAACCGACACAAAAACCCACCAGATCAGGGCGTAAAGATTATTGTTTGCGGAGTTTACGGCTTCCTCGCCGATAGCGGCGAATCTTGTTTTTGAGAGTACCGCGTTCAGATATTCCGGGCTTTTGAGATACGTGATGCACGTCAGACCGATCGCCGCGTAAACAAAAGCGAAGACCGCCCGGCGGTCGAGTGCGGTGAAGTCGGTTTTGATCTGGCGGACGATGTCGAGCATAGACTGGAGCAAGGACTGGAGCGCAAGCGTCCCGCTTGCCAACGCCGCCGCTTCGGTGGTGTGGCGGCGCTAAAATAAAATTCAACTAGAAAAACACTCGCGAACACCACGCCGGAGGAACCGTCGTTGGCAAGCGGGACGCTTGCGCTCCAGTCGCTTCGCCCGTTATTTGGCTAATATCTGCAAACTTCTTCTCAGCAGTTTTTGGACCGAGATCTCGATGCCTTCGCCGGCGGCCTGATTCAGGGCCTTTTCTGCCGCATTTTTTTGGTAGCCGAGATTTATCAGGGCCGACAGAGCGTCTTCGAATACCGCGTCTGATGGCAAACTCGATCGTGAACTCGCGTCTAGCGGCGTTGTGTCGGACATTTCGCCGACCTTGTCGCGGAGTTCGATCACCAAGCGTTCGGCGGTTTTTAGGCCGACGCCGGGGATCGATTTTAGGCGGGCGAGGTCATTTGAGCGGATGGCGACGATTATTTCGTCGGCACTCATGCCGGAGAGCATTGCGATGCCGGATTTGGGGCCGATTCCCTGGACCGAGATCAGTTTTAGGTAAAGATCGCGTTCACGCAGCGTCTTGAACCCGAATAATTGGATCGCATCCTCTCGAACGTGAGTGTAGATGCGCAGCTGAACATCGCCGCCGACCTCACCTAGTTCGTAGAACGTGGTGAGCGGTATCGCCACTTCGTAACCGACGCCGCCGACATCGACGATGGCCGTATTTGCTTGTTTCTCAATGAGTTTACCGGAAAGAAAAGCGATCATTATTCTCGTGTTTGCGTGCGATGACAGGACGATTGTAGACAAACCATCCGCATCGGGCAACAGGGAGACGCGAGCATGCAACTAAATAATTTACGATGTTACTCCTTTTGGAAAGATTTAACTTTGCGGCGGAGTGACAAAGGTATAAAATAACTGGAACGGGCGAATCCGAAAGCCGCGTTCCGACGTAATTATCTTTAGAGGTTTGAGAGGTAATAATATTGATGTGTAGCAAAGGTTTTCTTAAAAGAATGTTGCCGTTTTTCGCGACTTTCGCGTTTGGCTTGTTTATCGCCAGCTTTTTTGTTTCGATCAGTGCCCCGAATTTTAACCGCGGCAATTGGGGCGGACGCCACAAAGAAATGAAGCGGCTCCGCTATGAGAACGAGATGCTCAAGAATGAGAATCTTCGGCTCAAAAATCAGCTCGGAAGCCAAGTGATGACGTTCGACGATCTCCCGAAGGTAAGCCACGACCATTTTTCAGGCCATGGGCCGGAAATTCCGGTACTCGACGCGCCGGCACCGCCGCCGATGCCAAGACACGGCAGATAATTTCTCCAAAAGTTTAAAACCACAGGTTAACGTGCCGCGATGCGATGTGTTAATCTGTGGTTTCTTTATTTTATGGACGAGTCTCAGGCAAGAAAACTGATCGTTGAGGTCGGCAAACTCCTGTACGAACGCAGCTATGTGGTCGCGTTTGACGGCAATGTGAGCATTCGGCTTGACGAGAACACGGTGCTTGCCACGCCGACGATGACCTCGAAGGGGCGAATGACCGAAGATTGTCTGGCTCTCACTGATCTCGACGGTAAGCCCCTGAACGACAAGCGAGCTTCTTCCGAACTCGCGATGCATCTGCTGATCTACAAGATGCGGCCGGATATTCATGCCGTTTGCCACGCTCATCCTGCACACGGGACGGCGTTTGCAGTGGCTGGGCTGGCGATCGATCAGCCGATCCTTTCCGAAGTTGTTTTGACGCTCGGATGCGTGCCGCTGACCGCATACGGAACGCCCTCTACGGACGAGCTGACCGAGGCGATGAAACCCTTTGTGCCGCATCACAACGCACTTTTAATGGCCAATCACGGAGCAGTCGCCTACGGTGAACATCTCTGGCAAGCGTACGACCGCCTCGAAACGCTCGAGCACACGGCCAAGATCGCGATCCTCGCAAAAGCGCTCGGCGGAGCGAATGACTTGCCTGAAGGTGCGGTAAAAAAGTTGATAGAGATCAGGGAGAAGGCTGGCTTTTTGGGGACGAACGCCCGTTGTCAGGCGTGCGGATATCTACACGAAGCCCAGATCGCGTGCGATCTCGACGTTTCGTATCCGTCCAACGGAAATTCGAACGGCGAGAAAATATCGTTCACCCGCGAAGAACTCATCGACCTTTTGAGCCAAGCGGCCAAATTGGGTTAAACTAGCGGGATAGAATTGTTTTAGACGAATCAGGAGTAAAACTAAATGCAAGAAGCTTTAGGAATGGTAGAAACCAAGGGTCTCGTGGCTGTCATCGAGGCTGCCGATGCGATGGTCAAGGCAGCAAATGTAACTCTCGTGAGTTACGAAAAGATCGGAGCAGGCTTCGTGACGGCGATCGTTCGTGGTGACGTAGCAGCTGTCAAAGCGGCGACAGATGCAGGAGCTGCTGCTGCTCGCCGAGTCGGCGAACTCGTCAGCGTCCACGTCATCCCGCGTCCGCATTCAAGCGTCGATGAGACGTTGCCGGTAGTTAAGAAATAGGCATTGTTCGTTGATCGTCGTTCGTTGATCGTCGCTTTTTTCGCACTCGACAACGAACAACGAGCAACCAACAACGAACAAAATCCATGATCATCGCACGCATCATGGGCACGGTCGTGTCCACCCAAAAAGACGAACGCCTGCTCGGGAAAAAGCTGCTCATCGTCAAGCCGATCAACCTCGACGGTACAGACCAGAGCGGCTATATCGTCTCCGTTGATACGGTTGGGGCCGGGTTTCACGAGAAGGTAATCGTCGTAGGCGGCTCATCCGCGCGGCTGGCCGAGGGCAACAAAGATTGTCCCGTAGACTCCGCGATCATTGGGGTGATCGACGAAATAGATTTCAAAGTCTAGTCATATGCAGATCGCTCGCGTAATCGGAACCGTCGTTGCAACCGTCAAGAACGAGGCCCTCGATGGGCGAAAGTTTCTGATCGTGCAGACGCTCGACGCCGATCTTAAGCCGAAAGGCTCGCCAACGATCGCTCTCGACGCGGTTGGTGCGGGCGAAGGCGAATTGGTTTTCTGGTGCCGCGGCAAAGAGGCCTCGTTCCCGTTCAAACGCGACGAAACGCCCACAGACTGCACCATCGTCGGGATCATCGATTCCGACGCACACGTTTTTCAAGGGTGAATTGTTAATTGTAAATTGTTAATCGAGAGACAATTTATAATTCTCCATTTACGATTAACCATTCAAATGCTCTTAGCCCGTGTCATCGGTAACGTGGTCGCAACGCAGAAAAATCAGCGTTACGAGGGAACGCGCGCAATGCTTTGCAGGCAGATCACTCCGGAGGGCGAGGATATGGATTATACCTGCATCGCTCTCGACTCAGTAAACGCAGGCGAGGGCGACATTGTCGTCATTGTCCAGGAAGGCTGGGGAGCCTCGACTGCATCGACCGGTAAGCCGGGAGCGGCGATCGATTCGGCGATCGTAGGTGTGGTCGATTACGTCGACCTGCTGCCGAACGAGAAATAGATCGTGCGTCCTTTTCCCGCGAACGTAATGAACAAAGATCAGATAAACAATCTGGCTGAGAAGATCGCTCAGGTGATCGCATCGGAATCCAAAACGGGAGATCTCGGTTCGATACAGAAGAGCCTCGATGCGATCAACGAGCGTCTTGATCGGCTAGAAGCATCGCCGTCGATCTCAAATCTAAGATCGAATATCTTAAATAGTGTTCATCCAAGCCAAGATAAATTCGCTGTCGCGGAAGCGATCGTTGAAGGGCTGTTTGCTCAGAAAGAGAAGGCGTGCACGTTCGAGCCAACAAAGGCTTGCGATCAATGTTCGATGTGCAATTCGCGGGGATTTTAGGAAGAAGTCTAGCCACTAAAGTACACGAAAAAAGCACGAAATAGGTTGGCTCCTTTTTCGTGCTTTTTGTGTTATTTAGTAGTTACTTACTTATGGTTTGGCAGGTGACGTATTTGCCGGAGCCGGAGCTGCCGGAGCGGCTGCGGGCTTTCTGAGCGAATTAGCATCGCCTACGCTCGGAGCCGTCCGCGAACCCGGTTCCGCTTCGAAATATGGCTGTTCTTTGTAGCCAAAAATGCTTGCGGTAATTACCGCGGGGAACGAGTTTCGCAGCGTATTGTAATCTTTCACAGCGTCGCCGTAATCGATTCGGGCAGTATTTATTCGGTTCTCCGTACCAGATAGTTCGTCTTGCACCTTCATAAACGCATCGCTCGAACGCAGGACCGGATAGGTTTCCTGCAGGCTCAGTAGACGCCCGATCGTGCCTCCAAATGTATTGTTGGCGGCGATAATCTCTTGCTTTTGCTCCGGCGATTTATCGCCATCCGCACCGGTCGGTGCCGCAGCGGAGGCGTTCAAAAGACGAGAGCGGGCATCGGCGATCTGGCCAAAAACTTCCTGCTCCTGAACTCCAGCCATTTTGGCGGTCTCGACCAGGTTCGGTATCAGGTCGGCACGCCTCTGCAACGAACTCTCGACGTTAGACCACTTCGACTTTACGTTCTGCTGTTTTGCGTTGAGGTCATTGTAGCTGCAGCCGCTAAGGCCGAATGCCGCGAATAAAACCAAAGATAATAAGATCGCTCTTTTCATTTTTACTTCTCCTATTGATAAAGCTGTTATTTTCCGATCGAATCCACAGCATTTATAACGTTCTCGATCTGTTCCAAATAGTCACCAAACAGTTCGTTGGCACTCTTTTCGTCAAATTTTCCAGTGAACTTATTCTCACGGATATCAAATATTTTTTCAAACGGCGTGCCGTCGATGTTAAGATTCTTCGCCGTCAAAGCAACGATCTCGTGCTTAGTTGCGGGCGGGCTGAAACCCTGCAGGATCAGCACCGCACGGAATAAAGCCGAAAAACTCGAGAGGCTGTCCGCCATTAAACGCTTCAATCCATCGACGGACGCCGATGCTGGAATGTACTGGCGGCGTAGCTGGATCAGCTTGCTTCGCAGTTCATATTCTGCCTGCAAACGCAGGGATTTATCCGATATCTCAAGCCCCGCCAGAACGTCCGGGCCGTATAGAACCTTGCGAGCGATGCTCATCTGATGAAACTCGATCGGGAAGACATCGGCCGCATTTTGCAGTTCTGAAACGGTGAAGTACACCGGCACGGGATTGCCCATTCGGGCCCATTCGCGGACGCTGGCGTGCGCGTTTCTGAGGTCTTCGGGGCCGATCTTGTGCATTGCGATCAGGATGTTGTAGTCCGATCGCTTGGGCACAAAATCGCCGGCCGCGGCTGAGCCGTAGAGGATGACGGACGACAGATTCTTGCCGTGCGTCGCCTTTAGATCATCAATAAATGCGTGAAATCTCTCCATATTTACCAATCACCTCCAGCTCCACCACCACCAAAATCACCACCACCACCAAAGCCACCCCAATCCGAACCACCACCGGATGAACTGCCCCAATCACTCGATGAAGACGAGCTTCCGGAACCGCTGGAAAGTATACTTCCTATCACCCACGGCAACGCACTAGCACCGCCTCCACCAGATCCACCACCGAATCCGCCTCCACCCCAGCGATCCTTATCGCCCTTAGTCGGCCCGCCTTTTGAGCGGCTGAAGATGATGATCAGAATGACGAGAATGATGACCGCGCAGCAAAAAATGCCGAAAAGCGAGACTCCGCCGGTGGACTTTTTCGTCGTTGCAGGTGTGTTAGCGGCGGGCGTTCCGGTGCTTTTGCTTTTGATCGTGGCGATGTATGCGTCGATCGTGTCGGAAATTCCCTTGCCGTAATTGCCTTTTCGAAACTCCGGTACGAGATATTGCCGCTGCAAACTGCCGACGAGGCCGTCAGGAAGCTCGTCCTCGAGATCTTTGCTGACCTGGGTGAAATATTTTCGGTCGTCGATAGCTACGAACAGCAGGGCACTCGGATTATCGTCTTCTTTCGAACCGATCTTCCAGCCCCGAGCGACAGCGATCGAGTATTCTGAGATCGCGCGGTCGCCGGTGGTTTTTACGACGGCAACTGCGATCTCGACCGATGGATTTGTTGTGTCCTTAAGATTCTTTAGTTTTACTTCGAGCTGCTGTTTGGTCGCGGCGTCGATCGCTCCGGCGTAATCGTTGACGAAGCCGGTCGGAGCCGGCAAGGGCGAGGTGTTGATCGACCAGGGTTGATTTTCCTGGGCGTGAGCAGCGAAAACGCCGAGTACCACCGCCATCGTCGCGACAAGAAGTTTTAATTGTGCCGGCAAAGATCTATTTATCATTAGTAGGGCAAAAACGTCCCGCCAATCAAGAAAGTATTACGAATTCTAACATGCGATGTTCGCGAAATCGCAATCACGCCTTTCTAACTTCGAGGATCTTGGCCTTGAAAACGCGCATTGCCGCCCTCACGGAAGGATGTGCTTTCGCGTACGCCAATAGTTCTTCGTCGGTCGGTTCGGCACCGAGCACGGGCAGCTCCACATGGACGTCTTCTGTATGGCCGAGTTCCTCTTTTAGCTTTAACACATCGAATGCTGGAACGACCGCCGCTGCGGTATGGCCATTCGGGGTATAAGATCTGGCAGCAGGCCTTTCGTAAACGTCTCCAAATAGGACCTTTACAATGTTGGAGGCGTTCTTGATCGGCATGAGATCGTCGTCGTCGAATGTGAGTTTTTCTTCGTAGCTTTCATCGAGCCGCTTGTCGTCGAAATGTTCGAGTTCGTCTGCCGACAGAGGCATCAGCCGAACCTGAAGCTGCGAGAAATTCTCCCGAATCGGAGCTCTCGGCAAAGGAACGGGTTCGAAATCCTCACCCGGCGAAAACGGGGATTCCTCAAAAACAGGCTCGTCAAATCCGTGAAATTCTTCAGGCGGTTCGGGCGGGTCGAATCTTGGCGGAGCCGGAGTTTCAACGCGAAGCGGAGCCTTTTCGACGGGTTTGGGAGCCTCGATCGGCTCGATGGCCTTTGCCGCGGCGGGCGGCGGGTCAATAATTAGAGTTTTTTTTTCCGGGACGGCGGCTGCGGCTATCGAACTGACGGGCATCGGTGAGCCGTTCGTCAGGGCATCTAGTCGTTCCAAAATGCTCTCGATGGTCGCGACCTTTCGCATCTCGATCAGCTTGACGAGACCGACTTCGAGAACATAACGCGGATGGACGGCTTCGCGCAGGCTTGCTTCGGTTTCGGCCAATGAATTAAAGAACCTAAGCAGATCGGATTCGGAGAACGGTTCGGCAAGTTTTGCCAGCTCTTCGGGGCTGAAAACGGCGCCTTCATATAGGTTCGTGTCGCCGCCGCTTACCTTGAAAACGAGGAGATCACGGAAAAGGCCGAGCACGTCGCGGCAAAAATTACGCAGGTCGTGGCCGCGTGAGATCAGGTTATCGACGACGTCGAGAGCTGCCTTTGGCTGGCGCTCGGCGATGGCGTTGATCGCTTTCGAAAGGACCTCAACCCCAGCAAAACCAAGGGCGTTCGTCACATCAGCGGATGAGATCGTGTCGCTTGAAAAGCTGATGACCTGGTCAAAATTAGACTGAGCATCACGCATCGAGCCCTCGCCGGAACGGGCAAGTTCACGCAGAGCGTCATCCGAAATATCAATCTTTTCAGCCTCAGCGATCAGCTTTAGCCGGTCGAAGATCTTCGTCAGCGGAATGGTTCGAAATTCGAACTCCTGACATCGCGAAAGGATCGTTTCCGGAACCTTGTGCAGCTCAGTCGTCGCCATAACGAAGACGACGTTGCCTGGCGGTTCCTCGAGCGTTTTGAGCAAGGCGTTGAAGGCCGATTTCGAGAGCTGGTGGACCTCGTCGATGATGAAAACCTTGTAACGGTCGCGTGCCGGGTTGAAATTTATGCTGTCGATGATCGTACCGCGAACGTCATCGATTCCGGTGTGCGAGGCTGCGTCGATCTCGAGCACGTCCATCGAACGGCTCTCTGAGATCTCGAGACACGACGGGCAGATCGTCGGATCGGTCAGTAAACACGGCGTTAGATTGGGTTTACCTTGCGTTTTATGGCAGTTGAGGGCCTTGGCTAGAATGCGGGCGGTCGTCGTCTTTCCGACGCCTCTCGCACCGGAAAACAGGTACGCGTGATGGAGCCGGTCAAATTCGAGAGCGTTACGCAGCGTCTGCGTAATGATCTCCTGACCCGTAACCTCTTCAAAGGTCTGCGGCCTCCATTTTCGTGCGATCACCTGATACGACATTTGTTAAAGGATAATGGATAACGAAGAAAGGATAAAGCCGTGAACGATTGCGAGAGGTTTTATCTTCGAATTTTGAAAAACGAGTGGTTTGGTTACAGGTGTTGAGGTGTTGTCGTTGAATCTTTGCCGAGATTGGTAGAGGTATTTGGGAGATTGGTCAAACGTGTTTTTAGCTGAGAATTCAGTGATTTTCCATACGGATCAAGCGGATCTGGATCAGGAGATGGTTACGCCGCCCACTGCCGCTCTCGCCAGTTCCGTCGCCGCCGGTTGCTCCCGGCCGCCGCTAGTCACCGCGGTCCACCGCCGGCCGCCGCGATCCGCCGCCGAAAGCGCACAAGCGTCACGCCGGAAGAACCGGCGTTGGCAAGCGGGACGCTTGCGCTCCAGTCCGATTAGCGGAAATAGATATCGACGTAATCGGCAACCGCGTCACAAGGGTTATCGATCTGCTGCATGCGCCAGTATTTGCGTTTACCGGTGATACGGAAATTTAGCGGGCCTTTTCGTTCGCAGGGTTTGCCGCCGTTAATGTGGCTGACCTGGGTCGTGACCGTTCCGTCGAAAGTGAATTGCTTGGCGTCGATCGAAGTGATGATGCCTTCAACTTTGACGAAATCCTCATTCTCACGACCTTTCTGTTCGCCTTTTAGGTAGTAAACACCGCCTTTGTTGGTGACATTCGCGGTGCCGAAATAGTCCCAGCTTATCCACTGCAGCGAGAGTTTGTGGCGGCCGAGAAGCATTTTAGCGGCGTTTCCGTCGTTGACTTCCGTTCGAGCCTGAGGATAAGCGGAAACGGTGAAAAGGATCGTGGCAATTAAGCCTGTGAGGATAAGTTTCATGGCTGTTTAAGGGTGAATATGATCAATATTTTACTTTTTCAAACGCCTCTCGGCCAGGTTCAAAAATTCTCTTATCTGAGCGTCCCAGAACATCCAATCGTGGCCGCCGGGATGCTCGCGGTATTCGTGAGGGACCTTTTTCTCATTGATGAGAGCCAATAGGTCGCGGTTGTTTTTAACCAGATAATCCTCGGTACCGCATGACTGATAAATGTAAGGAAGGTCTCGCAGCTTTTGCGGTGTGAGATCATGGATCAGTTTAAAAACGTCATTTGCCATTCGAGCCTCGCTATTTTCGGGGCCCATTATCTTGTCGATCCCGCGGCCCGCGGTTGCGGAATTGTTTTCAGAATAGCTGGCGGCATTTACAGCTCCGCTAAAGGTGCCGATCAGTGAGAACATTTCCGGGTATTTCAATCCGAATTTCAACGAACCGTAACCACCCATCGAGAGGCCGGCCATGATGCGGTTGTTCCGGTCGGGAATGGTCCGATAGGTTCTATCGATCTCCGGGATCAGGTCTTTTACGATATAGCTCTCATACTTGTCGTTTGGAACGGTAAGGCTGTCGGTGTACCAACCGTTTCCGCCTTCAGCAATAACGATTATGAAACTATGCTTCAGAGCGTATTCAGCTAACCGGGTCAGAGCATTCCAGTTTTGATAGTTTCCGCCCAAGCCGTGGAGAAGATAGACAGTAGCGTAGCTCTGTTCCGGTTTTGTCTTATAGTCTGGCGGAAGGATCAAGCGATAAGGCATTTCGCGGCCCATCAAGGGGCTGTTGAATTTTGACGTCGTTACTTCGGCCCGAACGACTACTTTCGACGCTTCAACCGCTGTGGTCTGGCTAGACACCTGGCCAGCCTGCGACAGACCGACGATAACGATCAGCAGCCAAGTGATACCGTTGTTAATGGTTAATTTCATCGGCGAGCCTCGGCAGAGGCTAACTACTCGGAGGTGGTAACGCACAACCTGCCGCGTACGCAAGAGGATGCCTTAACGTCGTTTATCTTTTTATCCGACGGTCCGCGAGATCGAGGAATTCTCGCACCTGAGCATCCCAAAAAACCCAGTCGTGAACGCCTGGGTGTTCGCGGTATTCGTGCGGAACCTTTGCGTCGTTCAGGAGTTTGAGAAAATCGCGGTTGTTTTGGATGAGAAAGTCCTCGGTACCGCAGGATTGATAAACGTACGGCAGCGACTTCACCTTTTCCGGGGTCAGCTCGCGGACCATTTTGAAAATATCGTTGCTTTTTCTCGTTTCGCCTGCTTCGTCGGTGCCAAAAACGGCATCCATCGATCTGCCGGTTGCTCCAGCGGTTTTCTCGGTCCAGCTTGTAGCTCCGAGCGCTCCGCTGAATGAGCCGATCAGCGTGAACATTTCGGGATATTTCAGCCCGAATTTCAGCGAACCATAGCCGCCCATCGATAATCCGGCGATCACACGGCCATCGCGCGTCGAGATGGTGCGATAGGTTTTGTCGATCTCGGGTATCAGCTCTTTGATGATATAGCTTTCGTATTTATCGTTCGGGACCGAAACGCTGTCGGTGTACCAGCCGTTGCCGCCGTCAGGAGTGACGATGATGAAACGGTGGTTGAGAGCATATTCCGTGAGTTTGGTCTTGTCGGTCCAGTTCGCGAAGTTTCCCGTCAGGCCGTGGAGCAAATAGATTACCGGATAACGCGAGCCTCCCTTATTGACCGGCCCATCGACGCTGCTGTTGTAATCGGGCGGCAAAACGACCCGATACGACATATCGCGGCCCATCAGTTTGCTGGCGAGCTTAAGATCAGGAAGCTTTTTGCCCGGTTGCTGAGCAGAGAGCGGCAGCGAGAATGTTAGAGCTAGTAGGAGAACTAAAAGGCTGAGGATGGATGATCGATTGGTTAGTTTCATGGTTTTGCCTTCGATTGGAGCGCAAGCGTCTCGCTTGCCATCGGTCAAAGACCGCTTACGCGCTTAAGCTTGATCTAACGTGATAAATATCCGTCGCCATTACGCCGGAGGAACCGGCGTTGGCAAGCGGGACGCTTGCTCTCCAGTCGCTAGCCAAAAAGCTTGCCGAACCAGCCGGTTTCTTCGTCTTTGTCGGCGATCTGGGTCAGTTCGCCGGCATCGAGCCAGACGCCCGAGCATTTGTTGCAGACGTCTATTTTAATCTTTTCAAAATCGGTCTCGATCAGGGTGCCGTCGCATTTCGGGCATTTGATCTCGAGGCTTTTCGCGCTTTCTTCGCCGAGTTTCGCCTTCATTTTGGCGATCAGTTCCTGTTCCTTGCGGTGGAAATATTCGTTTTCGAGTGCGTCGCCGCGTTTTTCTAGATCGATTGGCATAGGTTAAATGTTGAATAGTAAATGGTTAATGGTAAATCGTTAGTTCGTGATAGATGGCTGGGTTATTAACAATTTACCACTCACCATTAACCACTAACTATCCTTCCGTTTTGTGTATCGACCGGACCCTTTGCTTTGCCTTTTTCGAGCGCCTTATTGTATTTCGGCGTTTGAGGCTGCTTTCGGCCCAGTCGGAAACCTGTTTCAGCGGGTGCCATTCGAAACTTTCGAGCGGCAGCACCTCGCTGGATGCGTCTTTTAATTTTAATGTGCTGAACGCAACAAACAAAATCAGGCCATTAAAAAGTATACCGCTCAGCACAACGAGCCAGCCCGGCGTAAGTCCCACGGTCGCACGATTGAGAAATACATCCCAGAAGGCTTTGTAATCCGCATCCGAGACGAGAGGTATCGGCGAAGGGTGAATGTAAACTTTTAGCGTCCACGAGAGCGTCAGCAGGATAAAGATCCAAAGATAGTTCGAGCGCAGACGGCGGCCGACGGCTTCCCATTCGCTGATGGTAAAATGCGGCGATATCAGGTCGGCGGCGATGTGCTCGGCCCATTCTTTGTCGGGGGGAATTGTGCGATGCGAAAGCATCGGGGCAAAATAGCCCGTCTCGAGAACGCGGACGCGATTTGCCCAAACCTCGTAATAACGGTAACGGCGAGCCTCCATAAACAAGAAGATCGACACGAGCAGGGTATTGATCGGGATCGCAAAATGCGGGTTGTCCGGTGAGCTGAAAACAAACGACAGCGTCGCACCGGCGGTGATCACCGCCCAGTTTGTCGTTGCATCGAGGCGACTACGCCAGACGTTGGAACGCTGTACCTCGCCGCGGTAGAAGTGCACGAGGGCCATGTTGAACTCGGCCGGCAGCAGCTTCTGCGGGATCGCCATCGGCGTTGTTTTCGGTTTTTGCGTGCGTTTATGGACTTCCTCAGCAAAGGCGCGGAACGACTGCGGCACATTTGTTATGTGGATATCATCGGCAGATTGGGTTCCCGGTCGAACCTCATCGTTCATAGCGTTTTAGCGGAGCATTTCTGGAGAGACGAGAAAGCTTTATTATCATAATGTTTAACATTTTAGAGGGCGGGATGCAAGATTTGACTGGAGCGCAAGCTTAGCGAGACTGGAGCGGCAAGCATCCCTGCTTGCCACGCCGCAGCCTCTGCGGTGTTACGTCCGCGGGCATTCCGCACCCTTAACGTGATTTTACCTTTGGAGCTTAACGCCGGAGGAACCGGCGTGGCAAGCAGGGATGCATGCCGCTCCAGTCTCGCTTCGCTCTGTTGGAACTCGCGCCCTTTTCGTTGTTTCCCTAAAAGTTAGTTACACTCAAACCGATGCCGGATTCAGACCTAGACGAACAGTGGATGTGGCGGGCGATCTATCAGGCCCGCGAAGCGGAAAAGATCGGTGAAGTTCCCGTCGGAGCTGTTTTGGTCGATGCCGAAGGGAAGATACTTGCCGCAACATCTAATCGGACAATTAAAGATAACGACCCGACAGCTCACGCCGAGATACTCGCTCTTCGCACGGCGGCGATACGGACGGGGAATTACCGCCTTAACGGGACGACGATGTACACGACGCTCGAGCCCTGCGCGATGTGCTCCGGAGCTTTGGTGAACGCTCGCGTCAAAAGGCTGGTCTTTGGAGCACACGACGAACGATTTGGTGCCGCCGAAACGCACTTCCGTGTCTGCGACAGCCCGAAGCTGAACCATCGCATGGAGATCCGATCAGGCGTCCTCGCCGAAAAATGCCGCAGCCTGATGCAGGAATTCTTTAAAGCGCGGCGGAAGAGTTAGTAACCACGAAAAGTACACGAAAGGAACACTAAAATAGGAAATTTGATTTCGTGATCTTTCGTGTATTTTCGTGGTTCCGCCTTCTTCTTCCTTTCAAACTTGAAAAGCGTAGGGGTAAATGTTTAGAATTGTAGGTTCGCGGAGAGGTGCGAGAGTGGTTGAATCGGGCAGTCTCGAAAATTGTTGAACCTTAACGGGTTCCGTGGGTTCGAATCCCACCCTCTCCGCCACTTGAATTTTGTAGGCAGTTGGCTGCAGCAGCCGGCAGTTTTCGGTGTTTTTTCTGCCGACAGCCTGGTGCTTCTGCCAACTGTTTTGTTCTTTGAGAATTTATCGGTTATTATCGCGCCGTAATACACAATTTAGATATTTCTGGAGGATCCACCTTATGCCTATTGCAAAAAGGTTGTCGGCAGAGTTTCTTGGAACGTTGTGGCTCGTGCTTGGCGGTTGCGGAAGCGCGGTTTTGGCGGCGGCTTATCCAAATCTCGGCATCGGTTTTGCGGGCGTTTCGCTCGCATTTGGTTTGACGGTTCTGACGATGGCGTATGCTGTCGGCCATATCTCGGGCGGCCATTTTAATCCGGCGGTTACATTCGGATTGTGGGCCGGGAAGCGATTTGAGGCGAAAGATATTTTGCCCTATGTCATCGCTCAGGTTCTGGGAGCCCTTTCTGGAGCAGGAATTCTTTACCTGATCGCCAAAGGAAAGACGGGATTCACGATGGCCGGCGGTTTTGCCTCGAACGGGTTCGGAGAGCATTCGCCCGGGCAATACGAGGTTCTGGCCTGCTTTGTCGCTGAAGTCGTATTGACGTTCTTTTTCCTGATCGTCATCCTCGGATCGACGCACCGGCTGGCTCCGAAGGGTTTTGCCCCGATCGCGATCGGCCTTTGCCTGACGCTGATCCATCTGATCTCGATCCCGGTGACGAACACCTCGGTCAACCCTGCACGCAGCACGGGACCAGCAGTTTTCGTAGCGATATTTGCCGATAGTTGGGCGGTTGGGCAGCTCTGGCTGTTCTGGATAGCTCCGATCCTCGGAGCTTTGCTCGCAGGTTTTGTTTATAGCTGGATGGTCGGCGACGATGAACCAGCCGATGTGGTCGTGATCGAAGAAGAGATCATCGAGATCGGCTAACCGGTAATTGAAAATTTAGTTTCGTGGAAAGGTGCAAGAGCGGTTGAATTGGCAGCATTGGAAATGCTGTGAACCTCAAAAGGGTTCCGTGGGTTCGAATCCCACCCTTTCCGCCATCCGATTTTGGAATGGCGATTTTGGATTTTGGATTCGCGAGTTGAATCCAAAATCACAAATCTAAAATCCAAAATCCATATGGTCTCAGGCTCCGCACAACGCTTTGTTGTGAACTCCGCTAGGCGAGGAATCGAGCAACGGTAGCAATTACAAGCGTGTGTTGCGATCAAGTCTGAGGCCACCAATTCTAGGTCAGAACCGCCCGCGTAAGTGGGCGGTTTTTGCGTTTAGGCTCATACGTCTTATCGGTTTGATCTACGTTTAGTTCGTTCTGCCCCCTTACTCACGCGGTTCTGACTTTGCATCTTTGCGGCTTTGGGTCGAAAATTTAACCATGCTTAATTTTGCCATCGAAACAGCCCGCGAAGCGGGACAACTTCTGCTCGAAAAATTTGGCCGCGTCGCTATCTCGAAAAAAGGCGACATCGACCTCGTCACCGAGGCCGACATCGCCAGCGAGGCTCTCATCATTGAACGCATCAAATCCTATTACCCAAAACACTCGATCCTCGCTGAGGAATCGGGAAATGCAGTTGTGATCGGCGGCGAAAATACCTGGAAATGGATAATCGACCCGCTCGACGGCACTACGAATTACGCTCACGGCTATCCGTGTTTTGCGGTAACGCTCGCTCTCGAACACGACGGCGAGATCGTCATCGGCGTTACCTTTGACCCGACGCGGAACGAATTATTTGCCGCCGAACGCGGCCGAGGTGCGTCGCTAAATAACAAGCCGATCCGCGTTTCGCAGACCGAGAAGTTGAGCGAGGCTCTGCTGGTCACGGGCTTTCCATACAATTTTAAGAGCCGCGAGAATTTTGCGCGGCATTTGACCGAGTTTTTATTAAAAGCTCGCGGAGTCCGGCGTGACGGCTCGGCGGCGATCGATCTGGCGTATGTGGCGTGCGGGCGTTTCGACGGAATGTGGGAAGAAGGGCTGAACGCGTGGGACATGGCGGCTGGCGTGCTTTTGATCGAAGAAGCCGGTGGGCAGGTCAGCGGTTATGATGGCTCGAAATTCAGCGTCTATTCGCCGCCGATGCTCGTTTCGAACGGTCTGATACACGGCGAGATGCAGAAGATACTGTCAGAACCGCCTGCGTAAGCGGGCGGTGAGGACGCGATCGGGAGGGTTTATCGGGCCTTATCTCGAACGTCGCGACGAGGCTTTACGTTGAAGACAGGCCGAGTTCGTTCCGCCCGCTCACGCAGGCGGTTCTGACCCGGACCTGCAGACGGTTCTGACAAGATGCTGCGTCGTATGTTAGTCTTAAATTTCGATTAACTGACCGCAATATTAAATCTATGTCCTGGTTTCGCAGAGACAAACCGAAGATCGAGGAGCAGGAGCACGACGAGGAGCAAACCGTCCGCACCGAGGGCATTTTTGTAAAATGTCCTGACTGCGACAACGCTCTGTATAAACGCGAACTCGCAGATTCGCACGAGGTCTGTACGCATTGTGGTTATCATTTCCGGTACACGGCGGTCGAACGCCTGCGTGATCTGTTTGATGACGGCCGTTATGAAAAGCTCGACGAAGAAGTGACCTCGGGCGACCCACTCGAATTTACCGATTCAAAACGGTACGTCGATCGTATCCAGCAGGCGAAAGAAGTTTCTGGGTTGCCCGAGGCGATCGTTTCGGGCAAAGGGATGGCCGGCGGGCATCTGACATTTGCCGGGGCGATGGATATGTCGTTCATCGGCGGTTCGATGGGTTCGGCGGTCGGCGAGAAGGTCACGCGGCTGATCGAGCGTGCGGTCGACGAACGCGGCGCCGTCATTATCTTCTCTGCCTCCGGCGGAGCTAGAATGCAGGAAGGCACGCTAAGCCTGATGCAGATGGGCAAGATCTCGGCGGCGTTACAGCGTCTGCACGACGCGAGATTGCCGTTCATTTCGGTCTTAACCGACCCGACGACTGGCGGCGTGACCGCGAGTTTTGCGATGCTGGGCGATGTTATTCTGGCCGAGCCGAAAGCCCTTATCGGATTCGCGGGCCCACGCGTCATCGAACAAACGATCCGCCAAAAACTCCCAAAAGGTTTTCAACGTAGCGAATTCCTGCTCGAACACGGCATGGTCGATATGGTCGTCGATCGTCGTGAAATGAAAGAAACCATAATCCGCATGCTTGATTTTATGATGAACAAGCAGATCGCCGCATAGATCTCCCGTACCAAAGTGAATTTCCGCGAGTCCGAATCGTATCTTCTCTCGCTCGGCAACGAAGTCGAGACGATGAAGCTTGGGCTCGAGAATATCCGCACACTGCTCGATGCTCTCGGGAATCCTCAGAATAATTACCTAAAAGTACAGGTCGCGGGAACAAACGGGAAAGGTTCAGTCTGCGCATTTCTCGATTCGATATGTTTCGAGGTCGGAATTCCGACCGGGCTCTATACCTCGCCGCATCTTGTTTCCATTACCGAACGCATCAAGATCGGCGGAAAAGACGTCAGCGAAGAAGAATTCGCCCGGCTCGCAACCCTTGTTCGTAAAACTTCGGAATCGCTGGTCAAGGACGGCAAACTCGGGAGAGTTCCAACATATTTCGAACAGGTCACGGCGATGGCTCTCCAAGCGTTCGCCGATGCGAAAGTTGAACTCGCGATATTAGAAACCGGACTTGGCGGTCGATATGACGCGACAACAGCCACGAAGGCAGAAATTGCGGCGATCACACCCATTGATCTCGATCACCAGGAATATCTGGGTGAGACGATCGAAGAGATAGCTGCCGAGAAGGCGGCGATAATTCACTCCGGCTCTCAAGTTGTAGTTGGAATACAGCGAAACGAAGCAAGAATTGTGATCGCCGATCGGCTCTTACAGTTGAGTCTGCCGGCGAAGCCGGCAGACCTGGTCAGAACCGCCTGCGTGAGCGGGCGGACGACGTTTGAGACCGAAAAAGCTCAATACAAAGTCGAAAAACTTGGCCTGATCGGTCACCACCAGCTTGAAAACGCGAAGATCGCCATCCTTCTAGCGGAAATATTACAAAACGAGTTTTCGATCACGCCGAAAAATATAGATCGCGGAATTGAAAACGCCCGTCATCCCGGACGCCTCGAATATGTCGGTAGATTCCTGTTTGACGGTGCTCACAATATCGCCGGAGCAAAGGCTTTGCGTGAATATCTCGATGAGTTCGTCACTCAGCCGATCACGATGATCTTCGCGGCGATGAGGGACAAGGAGATCGGTGAAATCGGGGAAATATTGTTTCCGAAGGCTAATACACTGATCTTGACCAAGCCGGAAAATTCACGATCGATCGAGCCGGATGAGATCGTTCGGACAATGTCAGCGAAATTTGGGAGAACTCGAATCGTTATTACCCAAAACGTGAAGGATGCGATCGCGAAGGCGATCGAGGTGACAGATGATGATGCGTTGATATTGGTCACGGGTTCGCTTTACCTGGTTGGAGAAGCGAAGGAAATGATTGATAATTAGGCTATTGCCGGCAGGCTGCCGGCGTTCCAAATATGTACAAACTAGTTCTAATTCGCCACGGCGAGAGTCAATGGAATAAGGAAAACCGGTTCACGGGCTGGAAGGACGTTGACCTCTCGGAAAAGGGCGTGGAAGAGGCGCATGCTGCAGGTAAGTTGTTGAAGGCGGAGGGTTTTGAGTTTGATGAGGCGTATACGTCGGTGCTTAAGCGAGCGATCCGTACTTTGTGGATAACTTTGGACGAGCTCGATCGGATGTGGCTGCCGGTGACAAAATCATGGCTGCTCAACGAGCGGCACTACGGCGGGCTGCAGGGAATGAACAAGGCGGAAACGGCGGCTCAATATGGCGACGAACAGGTATTGATCTGGCGCCGAAGCTACGATGTCCCGCCGCCGGTGATGGAAGAAACTGATGAACGCTATCTTGGAAACGATCCAAGATACGCCGGCATCGCTAATTTCCCCAAGACCGAATGTCTGAAAGATACGGTTGCCCGCGTCGTTCCCTACTGGGAAAGCGAGATCGCCCCGAAGATCAAAGCCGGCAAACGTCTGATCATTGCTGCTCACGGCAACAGTCTCAGGTCGCTGGTCAAGTTCCTTGATAACATCCCTGACAATGAGATCGTTGGCGTGAATATCCCGACCGGCATCCCGCTAGTTTACGAACTCGACAAAAATCTAAAGCCGATAAAGAGCTACTATCTCGGTGACGCCGAAGCAATAAAGGCAGCCCAGGACGCGGTCGCAAGTCAGGGAAAGGCTAAGTAGTGGTCGGTGGCCGGTTGTCGGAAAAAAGGATGCTAAACGTCGAATAACGAATCTATGTTTAAGTTTATCAAAGCTCTCTTTTTTCTCACGATGCTTTCAACGGGGTTATTGGCTCAGAGCACGAAAAATGTCTCCGACAATGACATCGCGGCAGGCCTAAAAGAAGCACTCGGAAAAGGCGTGAGCTCGGCGGTCAACTCGCTGGGAAAGCCGAATGGCTTTTTGCTCAACCCGCGGGTTAAGATCCCGCTTCCGAAATCGCTGCAAAAGCTTGAAAAGGGTCTTCGTGTCGCGGGGCAGGGAAGGTCGGTCGATGCTTTCGTAGCGTCGATGAATAACGCGGCTGAGAAGGCAGTTCCGGTCGCGATCGACGTTTTTATTGACGCGATCAAATGGATGTCGTTCGATGATGCCCGGCAGATCTTGTTCAGCGGGCAGAAGGATGCGGCGACGCAGTTTTTTAGAAGGTCAAGCGAGGAGACTTTGCGCGGGAAATTCCGGCCGATAGTTGAGGAATTCACAGAGAAAACCGGTGTCACGCAGAAGTACAAGGCAATGGTTGGAAAGGCTGGTTTTGCGGCTCAATTGCTCGGTAAAGACGCGACCGACCTCGATGGTTACGTCACGCAAAAAGCACTCGACGGGTTGTTTTTGTTAGTTGCAGATGAAGAGCGGAAGATCCGCGAAAACCCGATCGGCAGAACCACGGCTCTGTTGAAGAAGGTTTTTGGAATTTTGAGATGAATGGAGCGCAAGCGTCCTGCTTGCCAGCGGTCGCAGGCCGCACAGAGCCTCAGATCAATTCAGCTCGCAGAAACGTCGGGCCGTAACACCGCAGAAGCTGCGGTGTTGGCAAGCGGGACGCTTGCGCTCCAGTCATTTTGGCTATGTGGCAAAAAGCCCTATTTATCCTCCTTGTTCTATTTTGCCTCTCGCCGTGGGGCTCGCCTCCTATCGCTTTGGCTTTGGGGCTGATTTTGGCGTTTACTATTGGCAACCCGTTTCCTGAGGTAGAGGGAAAGGTCACGAAATATTTGCTACAGGGATCGGTCGTCTTTCTCGGATTCGGAATGAATCTGACTTCCGTTTACAAGGCGGGCAAAGATGGCATTTTGTTTACTATCGCAACGATCTTCGGGACGCTTATCCTCGGCTATTTTGTCGGCAGAATGCTCGGCGTTGCGAGCAAAACCTCAACGCTGATCTCATCCGGCACTGCGATCTGCGGCGGCAGTGCCATCGCGGCCGTTGCTCCGGCCATCGATGCTGAGAAGGACGAGATAACTGTTTCAATGGGCACGGTTTTTGTGCTCAATTCGGTGGCGTTATTTCTCTTTCCGGTGATCGGGCATTTGCTCAACCTGACACAGCATCAGTTCGGGATCTGGTCGGCGATCGCGATCCATGACACAAGCTCGGTCGTCGGGGCGTCGGCCACCTATGGCCCTGAGGCGCTGGCAGTTGCGACGACAGTCAAACTCGCCCGAGCCTTATGGATCGCACCGGTCGCACTGCTTTTTGCCTACATCTACCGCGAACGGGGCTCCGAAAAAAAGACAAAGATCGCGATCCCCTGGTTTATCTTTCTTTTTCTGCTCGCGACGGCCTTTCGCTCGTACGCGCCAAGCAGCATTTTGCCGAGCATTTACGATGCTCTAGTAAATTTGGCAAAGGCGGGGCTGACAGTGACTCTCTTTTTTATTGGCGTCAGCCTATCGCGGGAGACGTTGAAAAAATGCGGATATATGGCACTGCTTGAGGGTGTTATTTTGTGGATAGTTATTTCGGTAGTTTCGTTGTTTGCCGTTTTTGAACTGCTCTAAAATTTTGCTCCCGCCTTCTTTATTTTAACCTTACGCAGTTGCATCCTTGCAACAAGATTTGTCTCTTGGTAGCTTTCTGTTAAAATAGTAGTTTCGACTATTGGCGGGATTTTACTCTGTAATGGGCATTAAACAGATCACGGTCCGCGGGGCGCGGCAGCATAATCTTAAAAACATCGACGTTGACATTCCGCGTGATCAGTTTGTTGTGATCACGGGATTGAGCGGCTCGGGCAAATCGAGCCTCGCGTTCGACACGATCTATGCCGAGGGGCAGCGTCGTTATGTCGAATCGCTTTCGGCGTACGCACGGCAATTTCTCGATCAGCTTGAAAAGCCCGATGTAGATTCGGTCGAGGGATTGTCGCCCGCAATCTCGATCGAGCAGAAGACGGTTTCGCGTTCGCCACGCTCGACGGTTGGAACGGTGACGGAGATATACGATTTTCTTCGACTGCTTTTCTCATCTATCGGCCAGCCGCATTGTCATCAGTGCGGGGAACCGATCACGCGGCAGTCGGTCGATCAGATCATAGCCGGTGTGGCCGAACTGCCCGAAGGCGAACGCGTGATGATTCTTGCTCCGCTTGTTCGCGGCCGCAAAGGCGAATTCAAAAAAGAACTCGAAAAGCTTCATAAAGACGGATTCTTAAGAGCCCGGATCGACGGCGAGATCCGGCAACTCGACGAAGAGATCATTCTCGACAAACGCAAAAATCATACGATCGAGGTCGTCGTCGATCGCCTTCTGATGAAGGACGGCGTTCGCGAACGCCTTGCCGAATCGGTCAAAACTGCTCTCAAACTCACCGGCGGTGCGGTCGTCGTTTCGATCATCGACGGCGAAGAGAAGATGTATTCCGAAAAGATGGCGTGCATCAATTGCGGCATAAACATCGCTCCGCTGGAGCCGCGGTCGTTCTCGTTCAACTCCGCATTCGGTGCGTGTAAGCGCTGTCAAGGGATCGGGACGGTGCTTGAGATCGAGGCGAAAAAGATCGTTCCGGACGGCGACGTTCCGGCAGGGAAGGTCGATTTTCTGAGCGGCATCGACAAATCGGGAGCTGCGTTTCTCAAATCGGCTTTGGTCGCGATCATCGAAAGGTTTACGACCGGTGATCCGCTCGAGCCGCCGACCGGGAATCAGAAGCCGCGAAAGACTCTCAAGAAGGTGAAAGATCTGCTTGCGGGCGGCGAAAGCGATGCCTTGAAGGTCAATTTTAACGATCTGCCGCAGGCGATCCGTGACGCGTTTTTTAACGGAACGAAGAAACGGCTGACCTTTCGGCACGGCGACTACAAATTCGAACGCGACTGGCTGGGAGCGATGCGGGCGATGAGCGAGCGGATCGAAAATCCGCCTTCGGAAAAGATAAAAGCCGCTCTCGAGGAGCTGATCGCACCGATCCCGTGCCCGAAATGTCACGGCTCAAGGCTCCAGCCGGAGAGCCTGGCGGTCAAGGTCAACGGGCTCGGCATTGCGGAATATACCGAGTTTCCGATCTCAGAATCTGCGAAGAAATTTGACGCGATCAAGCTAAGCCCGCGAGACGAAAAGATCGCCGGGCTTGTGCTGAAAGAGATCAAGGACCGCATACATTTTCTCGACAAAGTTGGACTCGGTTATTTGACGCTGAGCCGCTCGTCGGCGACGCTTTCGGGTGGCGAAGGGCAAAGAATTCGGCTGGCGACGCAGATCGGGTCGCAGCTTCGCGGCGTGCTTTATGTACTTGATGAACCGAGCATCGGGCTGCATCCGCGCGACAATCAGCGTCTGCTTGAGACCTTGCACATGCTGCGCGATCTGGGGAACACGGTCCTCGTCGTCGAACACGATGCCGAAACCATCGAGCAGGCAGATTGGGTAGTGGATCTCGGCCCGCTTGCCGGAACGCACGGCGGCGAGGTTGTCGCTAGCGGCAAGCCGAAAGATATCGAAAAGTCGAAGGATTCGCTGACCGGGAAATATCTTAGTGGCGAGATCAGCATCGAGGTGCCGGAAGTTCGCCGCATACCGAACGGCAAGCGGATCAAGGTAAAAGGTGCGCGGGCCTATAATTTGAAGAATATCGATGCGGAATTTCCACTCGGGCTTTTGACGGTTGTGACCGGAGTCTCCGGCTCAGGCAAGTCGACGCTCGTTGAGGAAATTCTCTATCCCGCGCTCTACAAACACGTCTACAAATCGGCTGTCGAGCCGCTCGAACACGACAGCATCGAAGGCCTCGATCTCGTCGACAAGATCATCGAGATCGACCAAAAACCCATCGGCCGAACGCCGCGTTCTAATCCGGCGACGTTTACGGGGTTGTTCACACCGCTGCGTGAGCTTTATGCGATGCTGCCGGAATCACGAACGCGTGGTTACAAAGCCGGACGCTTCTCGTTCAACGTCAAAGGCGGCCGCTGCGAGGCGTGCGAAGGCGGCGGGCTGAAGCGGATCGAGATGAATTTCCTGCCCGACGTCTACGTCACCTGCGACGTCTGCCGCGGCCATCGCTACAACCGCGAAACACTCGCGGTGAGGTTTAAAGGCCTCTCGATCGCCGACCTTCTCGACACAACGATCGAAGACGCTCTGCCGTTGCTCGAAAACATTCCATCGATCCAGCAAAAGCTGCAAACTTTGCTCGACGTTGGCCTCGGCTATATCAAGGTCGGCCAGTCGTCCACCACTCTCTCCGGCGGCGAAGCTCAACGCATTAAATTAGCGAAAGAGCTAAGCAAACGTGCCACCGGCAAGACGATCTATATTCTCGATGAACCGACGACCGGGCTGCATTTCGCAGACGTTCACAAACTGCTCGAGGTCCTGCAAAAACTCGTCGACACCGGCAACACCGTCATCGTCATCGAACACAACCTCGACGTCATAAAATCAGCCGACTACATAATCGACCTCGGCCCCGAGGGCGGCTCCGGCGGTGGTAAAATCGTCGCGACCGGCACACCGGAAGAGGTTGCCAAAGTCAAAAAGTCCTTTACCGGCCAGGCTTTGAAAAGCGTGCTCTAATCGAGTATCCTTTTCGCACAGTAAACCCAAAATTCTTAGTGCGTCGCATAGCGACAGATCGAATTTAGCCGTGGACGTTTGTCCACGGAGAACGTGTCAAACACGTCATCGTCGCGTTGCGACGATTGAATAGCGATGGCGAACACATATTCAAATTTGTTCTACCACATCGCTTTTTCGACGAAGGGGCGAAAAGATCTGATTAGCCAAGATATCGAGGTCCGCGTCTGGGCATATATTGGCGGGATCGCGCGGAATCACGAGTTAATCGCCATTCAAGTCGGCGGCATCGAGAACCATATTCACGTTTTAATAATGGCAAGGCCAAAATTTTCTCCGAGCCAGATCGTTCAGTGGTTAAAGGGCGAATCGTCGAGATGGATACACGAGACATTTCCTGAGATGCGTTCGTTTGAGTGGCAAGTTGGTTATGGCATATTCAGCGTGAGCAAATCGAGCGTGCCGGATGTGGTTGAATATATTAAGAACCAACGCAAACATCATGAACAACAATCGTTCGAGGATGAATATGTTGCGATGTTGAAATTGAACGGTATTGATTACGATGAGCGGTATATATTTGATTGATTCAATCGTCGCTACGCGACGAGGATCATTTTTGACGGCGTTTCGTGGACAAACGTCCACGGCTAAAGTCGTTCGTCCGCTACGCGGCCATAAAAAGATTATCGTCGGCTACATGGTCCCAAACTTCTGCTCCGGCGAAACCGGCGCCATCGGCGCCTGGAACACCGCCGCCCACGTCGAAGCACCACCAAAGAAAAGGGACCCGCCAACACCATGAAAATTACGCTTCTTATATCGATGCTCATATCAGCTTTTACTTGCGGAGGAATTCCTGTTACCTCCGTACAGCCCACATCTCCGACCGTGAGCCCCTGCCGAACCTAGTGGGACTCCTACAGAGAACTATGTGTTTGATCGAAAGAAAGCGCGCGAGCTTAGTGATTTGATCGTTGACGCTCTCATTAAGAATGATAGGCCATTATTGAGGTCCAAAATGGTGAAGGAGGCACGGGACTACTATGACCAATCAGCCTTCGACGAAATTATCAACAAGATGACTGATGCTTTCGGTGTTCCCCAAGAGGTAAAATTTAAGAAAGCCGAACAATGGCGAAAATGGGGAAGTGATGGCCTTGATAGACCGATGCTGAAACACTGGTACGCCGTTCGCACCACAAAATCCGATTACGATAAGCTGAACGATGTCTTTGTAGAAATCGTGCCTGAAGAAGGCGGCTACGCAAGCTCCGGCGTGTCCATCGTCAACTTCCCTATGGTGGTTCCCGAAGATATGAAGTAAAGGAATTGCTTCTTTTTATAAATGTAGCAATTCCTTCGAACAGTTGTCGGGTGGGTGCAAGACTTTTGCGTCGCGTCCGTTCAAACCTATAATTCTTAGAATTACTGGCGAGACGGTTTATTCGCCTATCTTTTTAGTTTCAGGGAGCAAACGATTTATGTCAATAGTATTTAAGTTAACGTGTGTGGCGGTTGTGTTGGGGTCGTTGATGGCGGGCGGGTGCGGGTCTAAGGGGGATCGGGTTGATAACGTCGCCGGACCGGCGCCGGCGAATAAAGTGGCCGTCCAACCTAACAAAGACGGAACTATCCCGTCAGGCACGGGCGTCGAAAAGGAAAAGCCGGCTTCCGGTAAAGCGAACGTTCAGGGCAAGGCATTCTTCAATGACAAGCCCGCGGCCGGCGTTCAGGTAAAACTTTGCAAGACGTTTAGCCAGTATATGAATGGCTGCGGTGGCGAAACATTTACCACCAAGACCGATGATTCGGGTGAATACTTGATTAAGGACGTTACACCGGGAACATATGAAGGATTGACCGTTCAGGTTTTTGAGACGCCATATTATGTCTTTGCGACGGCGGGCATTATCTCGGCAGCAAAATACAATATCGAGGACGGTAAGACCTACTTTGCTCCGGACACGCACCTCTTTAAGAATGATGTGAAGTTGATAAGCCCGAAGGCCGGTTCAAAGGTTGCAGCCGCAGGAATCGAGGTCAAATGGGATGCCTATCCCGATGCGGCGTACTACAAATACAGCATCCACGCCGACAGCTCCAGTGGGGCTGAGACAGATTTTGATCATATAAACAAGCGTGTCGATGGCACGTCTATCACCCTCGATAAACCTTTGACGCCGGGGAACTATACTGCAAAAGTCGAGGCCTTTAACGCAAACGACCGTAAGCTCTCGCAAACGTCGCAGGATATGAAATTTACCGTGACCGGTGCTCCGGCGAAATAGGATCGACTACATGGTCGGCCGACAACTTGACGACGCCTTTGTCTGCGGCAAAGGCGTCGGGCATTTATCAGCCTCAAACGAGAGCTAACGTATACTCGGTCGTTTCGATCTTGATGATGAGCGGACAGATCGGATCGTCTAGGATTTGTATTTTGGATACTCCGTCGGAGCCTTGCAGGTGAATCACCTTTATCCTTTTGTCAGTGTAGGTTCCGCTCGAAGCCGATAGGCTCATAAGGAAGGTATAGCGTTTCAGGCCGCTTCCTAGATCAAGGCTTATTTCCAATTTGTCTTTCAGCTCTTTGTGAAGCTTTTGGCTAAGGATAAACGAAATCTCTTTGTCTGCTGCGATCACTGTTTTGGTGGAGAAGAAGTTGACGTATGTACTCGCCGATCTCAGAGATTCGTCAGTGATGACGAGTTTTTCGGACTGTTCTTTCCTGGTGCTTTCTTTCCAACGGAACTCTAACTTGCCGCCGTCATTGATGAATTCGATCTGGTATCGCAGAACTTCGTTCGTCTTTTTATTGGTCACAATGTACGTGAGCGGCTTTCGGTCCATATAATCGTATTTGCCGTTCAGCGTCTCGCGTAATTGCGTTGCAATCGCGTCCACGGGAAGTTTGGATTCCGAATTAGCCTGAGTTACTTTAGTTGTGGCGGCAGCGTTGACGAATTTCCCGTCTGTCCAGATCCCTTCGATCGTGATGCCGGTCAGCTTGTTAAATTGTTTGCCGGTGCCGTGCTGTTTATCCTTGAGGAAACCGCCGATGTAATAGCTGCCGTTCGGGAACGTGTACGTCGCCTGACCTTCGCGGAGACCGTTCACCCAATCGCCGTCGTAGATGTCGCCATTTTTATACGTAGCTTTGCCCTTGCCGTTCCGTTTGTCGTTGGCAAACTGTCCGACATAAAGCTCGTCGCTCTGTTTTAGCGTTTGAGTTCCTTGTCCCGATTTAACATTGCCCAGCCAACCGCCATTGTATGTGTTTCCGTTGGCATATAAAAAGATGCCTCTGCCTTCCATTTTGCCGTTAACGAAATCGCCGACATACGTCGAGCCGTCCTGGTAGGTTGCTTTGCCTTTGCCGCTTGCTTTTCCGTTTACAAAAGAGCCTTCGTAAACAAGGCCGTTGGGGAAGAGGTATTTGCCGATGCCATTTAAACAACTGCCGGAAATACAATTAGTCGTGGTTGAGTTAATTGGCTTGGCCTGCTCGACTGGCTCATCAAATTTTGCTCCACCCTCGAATGTCATCTGACCGGCGGTTGTGGCTGGAGTTGGCTTTGGTGTCAGTGCATAGGGAGCAACACCGTCTTTCCATATTCCGGTTATAGTTTGGTCGGTTTGTTTATCAACAAATCTCCCTTCTCCATGCTGTAGATCGTTTTTCCAGAATCCAATGTAGTAATTGCCGTTCTTAAAATAATATGTTGCCTTACCATCTCTGACTCCGTTGACCCAGTTGCCGTAGTAAACGTCACCATTTGAATAGGCGCAGCGTCCTAAGCCATGCCACTTGTTCGCGAGCCAAACACCTTCGTAATTTGCACCGTCTTTGTAGGTGGCTCTTCCTTCGCCAGTGCGCTCGTTGTTTAGCCATTCGCCGTCGTAAGTTTCGCCGTTTGCAAATGTGATCTTACCTCTGCCGTTGTAGCTGCCCTTGGCAAATTGCCCAACATATACCTGGCCATCTTTGGTCCGATATGTACCCATACCATGTCGTTGACCGTTAACGAATTCGCCATCGTAAGTGTCACCGCTGCCGTAAATCATCTTGCCTTTGCCGTTGACGCAGTTTCCGGATTTGCATTTGTCGGTCCAAGCATCCGCCAGGAACGAGAATTCGTCGATCTTTTCAGCGCTGCTCGGCGAGACAGGGGTCTGGGCGGACGAAGATGTATTTTGTGCAGCAACAAATAACGTTACGGCGAGGAACATTTTGATGTAGGTCATAAATTGTTGGAGAAGGGTTTGGTGTCGTCGTAGTTCTAACTTGTGTGCTGCGGACGAGCAAGAACCCGTTGCTATGAAATGGCGTCGATCATCTCTTTTACTGCCTGATCTAATCCGACAAATACGGCACGCGAGATGATGTGATGGCCTATGTTGAATTCGGTGATCTCGGGGATCGCGGCAAGGGCACCGACGTTCCTAGTTGTGAGGCCGTGCCCGGCGGCGACGATCAATCCAAGGTCGACGGCGTGGTGTGCGGCTTTTTTTATCCGGATCAATTCCGCTGCGGCTTTTTGGTGGCCGGTTCCGTGAGCGGAGCGTGATGAAAGGGTTAGCTCGGCATATTCTGCTGTGCAGAGTTCGATCTGCTGGGCACCCGCTACTTTTGCGGCATCGATCTGGTCAGTGTCCGGATCAATAAACATACTGACAAATATACCGGCCGATTTCAGTTCTTCGCACGCTAACCGCACATTCTTAAAATTCCCTACCACGTCCAAACCGCCCTCCGTCGTGATCTCGTTCGGGCTTTCTGGCACGAGCGAAACGGCATCCGGCAAGATCCTCGCGGCGATCGCGACCATCTCGTCGGTCGCGGCCATTTCGACATTCAAATATGTCGTGACGACGTCTCGGAGCAGCTCAATATCGCGATCCTGGATATGCCGTCGATCGCTTCTAAGGTGAACCGTGATGCCGTCGGCACCAGCCTGTTCACAGATAACTGCAGCCGCGACTACGCTTGGCTCAATAGTCTTGCGAGCCTCACGAACCGTTGCGACATGATCGATATTGACGTTAAGTTTAGCGGTCATTTTGTCACCTATCCTTTTAGATCGTACGTTCCATTCTTCGCGTTCCGCCGGATCTGATTCAGTTCGCTGATCATTCGGCGGGTGTCGCGAAGGACGCTGACCTTTGATCCGGCAACGTCGTTCCAGCGGACAGGGATCTCGGCTAGACGGAGCTTGTGGTAATTTGCGACGAAGAGAAATTCGACGTCGAAGCCGAACCGGTCGATCTGCATCACATCGAGCAGCGGGCGGAATTTCACCATGTTGAACGCCTTGAAACCGCACTGTGTGTCGTAGAATTTCAGCCCCGACATCGTTTTTATGATGAGATTCATCACGCGGCCGCCTTGTTCACGACGCCACGGCTGGTGCGTGCCGATAAGCGTACGATCGATAGCTCTGGAGCCGAACGCGACGTCAAATTCGCCCTTGCGGATCGGGTCGATGAGTTTCGACATTTCCTCGATCGGCGTTGAGAGGTCGGCGTCGGAAAATAGAGCGATATCCGCTTTTGCCGCTAACAGGCCGGTCTTTACAGCGAAACCTTTGCCCCGGTTCTTTTCGTATCTAATGACGGTAGTGGAGACGGACGGTACGGCTTCAAAAGTACTTTCCGCGACTTTGGCAGTATCGTCGGACGAGCCGTCGTCGACGACTATGACCTCAGCATTAATGTTGTTGGCCGCGACGAAGTTGAGAATAGTGTTCAGCGGCGACCCGAGGCGTTCGCTCTCATTGTAAGCGGGAATGACTATTGAGGTATCAGGTTTCATTTCACAAAGATTTAATGGTAAGTTTTTGCCGTTTAAAAGTAAATTTCACCTCATAACATTGGGAAGCAAACCAATCCCCGGCACCATAGCGTCTATGCTATATTGATAAGAGTCGACGAGCTTTCTATGAATAAAAGATTTACTTTTTTTGCGATCATCCTGATAGTTATCGGAGCATTACTCGGCGGGCTCTTTGGCAGAATGCCTTCACGTTCGTCGGCTGAGGGAACAGTAACTAAGGAAACTCTCCTTGCGGACTACCGCGAGGCCGCTCGTCTCGTCGAAAGTGAATACGCCGGCAAGGTCGATTTCGAGAAGCTGAACGACAGCTCTATCCAAGGCATGCTCTGGACGCTCGATCCGCACTCTTCGTACTTTACGGCTGAGGAATATCGCAAACTTACTGAAGATCAGGCCTCGCAGTTTTATGGCATCGGCGTTTCGATCCTACAGCATCGCGACGGCGTCTACGTGCAGTCGGTTATCCCGAATACGCCGGCGGATAAAGCAGGGCTCCGCTACGGCGACCGTTTCCTAACTGTTGGCGGCAAAGATGCGAAGGAATGGACGAGCGCCGAGGTTTCGAAAAACGTCCGCGGTGAACGCGGAACGACGGTTAAAGTTCAGATCGATAGAGTTGGAAATGCAAGCCCGCTTGATTTTGAGATCGTGCGCGGCGGTGTTCCCCTGCCGTCGGTCCGAAACGTCTTTATGCTGCCGGAATCGATAGGCTATGTGGGATTGACCGGGGGTTTCCAACAGACAACTGCTGAGGAATTGTCGATGGCGATCGGCGATCTCAAGAAGCAGGGAATGAAGAGCCTGATCCTCGATCTTCGAGGTAATCCGGGTGGTATTTTGGAACAGGCGGTTGCTGTTGTCAGCAAGTTTGTTCCGGGCGGACAGGTCGTGGTCTCGGTCAAGGGTGCAAACGGGCAGGACGCTCGCGAACTGCGTTCGACCAGCGGGGGCAATGAGAACTTCCCTCTGGTTGTAATGATAAACGGCGGTTCGGCGTCGGCCTCAGAGATAGTTGCCGGAGCGATCCAGGATTATGCACGAGGACTGGTCGTCGGCAGTGACAGCTTTGGTAAAGGCCTCGTACAGCGAGTCTTCAGGCTGCCTTACGGCACCGGGCTGACACTTACTACGGCACGCTACTATACTCCGTTCGGCCGTTCGCTGCAGAGGGATTACTCCAACGGTTCGATCTACGATTACTACACGCACGGGGATGAACTGCCGGAGAATGCCGACCTTGACGTGAAGCCGAAACCAACCGGCAGCCCGGTGACGACGGCTAATGGAAGGGTGCTCTACGGCGGCCGCGGGATCGAGCCCGATATTGTCGCCGACGGCCAGAAATTCAGTCCGATCCGCGGACGCATCAATGAAGCAGCATTCTTTTTTGTACGGCAACTCGTATCCGGAAAGATCTCAGGGTTCGAGAATTTCAAGGTGGAAAAGCAAAGCTTCAAAGCCACTCTTCAGCCCAATGAATTCTCGGTCAGCGACCGGGTATTTGAGTCTTTCAGATCATTTGCGGCCGCCAACAAAGATAACGGTTTGACCGCTGAAAATATTCTCGGCCAAGCGGAATACGCCCGCCGTCGCCTCCGCGAGGAACTTGCGACCGCCAACTATTCCACCGAAGCCGGCGTTCAGGTTCTGCTCGAGGCCGATCCGCAGGTGCTGAAGGCAATCGAGACGATGCCGCAGGCCGCTAATATGGTGGCTACGTTCGCACAAAATTTTAGATAATAAGTTGCAGAGCTAACTATTGTGGGCTGAATAGAGAAAGGCAAGCTCGCCGCCTTTTCGCATTCTTCCGCGCGTAGAGTAAAATACTAGTTCGTTTTGAGTACTCATTTTCTATGTATAAACAGATCGGGATCTTGACCGGCGGCGGTGACGCACCGGGCCTAAATGCGGTAATTCGAGCGGTCGTCCGAACGGCGATCGGCGAATACGGGATGAAATGTATCGGTATCGAGGATAGCTTCGAAGGCATTCTCGGCGATACACATACAGTGCCGTTGACCACAAAAAGCGTGAGCGGCATTTTGCCCCGCGGCGGTACTATTCTGGGCACGCGTAACCGCGGCAGCTTTGTAAAAAATGTTAACGGCGTTCCGGTTTATCCTGAAATGCCGATCGGCGAGGCGATCGCGAACCTGGACATTCTTGGGATCGAAGCCCTCATCGTTCTAGGCGGCGAGGGAACGCTCGGTATTGCCGAACAGTTTCACAAGCGCGGGTTTCCCGTCATCGGCGTGCCAAAAACGATCGACAACGATCTCGCCGCAACCGAGTTTACATTCGGATTCATGACGGCGATCGACATTGCGACCGAAGCTCTCGACCGGCTGCATACGACGGCGGCTTCACATGATCGCGTTATGATCCTGGAGGTTATGGGACGTAACGCGGGCTGGATAGCTCTTACGGCGGGACTTGCCGGAAGTGCGGATATCATCTTGATCCCGGAGATCCCTTTCTGCTTCGACGCGATCGTTCGCAAGGTTCAGGCACGCGAGAAGTCGGGTTCGAGATTTACCAATATCGTTGTTGCCGAGGGCGCCGTCGAAGTTGGCAAGACCGAGATGTATCAGGATTCAGAAACGCGAAGGCTCGGCGGCGTTGGCGATTACCTGCGGCGGCATATCGAGACATTGACCGGCAAGGAATCGCGTTGTGTTGTTCTCGGCCACCTTCAGCGAGGCGGCAGCCCGAACGCGTTCGACAGAATGTTGGGAACGAATTTCGGTGCCTGCGCCGTTCGGGCACTCGCCAACGGCGAAACCGGCAAGATGGTTGCCCTTCAAGCCGGAACGATCATAACGGTTCCGCTTGACGAAGCCTGCACGAGTATTAAGACCGTGCCGATCGATGGACAGCTTGTTAGAACCGCACGCGATATTGGTATCTCGTTTGCCGCGCCGAAGGAATCGAAACTTGCTGAAAACGGCAATTCAGTTCCTCGCGTTTCGGCGACCGCTCCGACGACCTATATCACCCACGATTAGAGATTTGTATGGAAGATATTAAGAAAAAACTTCAGGCGGAATTAGACCTGCTTGAGCACGAATTACACTTTAAGCTCCCCAAAGATATTCAGCACGCACGAGAATTCGGCGATCTAAAGGAAAATGCCGAGTATAAAGCTGCGAAAGAACGCCAGTCGATGGTACAGGCACGGATCAGCCAACTACATCAGCGAATGATGGAGGTTGACTCGATCGATCTGTCCAAGATCCCGACGGACACCGCGGCATACGGCTCGACCTTGGTTTTGTACGATCTCGAAAAAGAAGAAAAAGTGACCTATAAGCTGGTCACCTCTGAAGAGAGTGCTCCCGAAAAAGGCCTGATCTCGACCGTCTCGCCGATCGGCCAGGCCCTCATGGGCAAAGAGGAAGGCGACGAGGTCAAAGTAAAGACCCCGACCGGTTGGCGAAATTTTGAGATAACGCGGCTGAGGACGATACACGATAAGGATTAATCCAAAGTCCAAGTCCAAAGGCGAAGGCTTTGGACTTTAGACGTTTGGACGTTGGACCAACGAGAATGTTTGGAGCGAGCATAGGACGAGGAGCAATGAGCATCATCAATGCGATGGTGCGGGCTCTCGCTTCGGCTGGCATTCCTCCGAACGTTCTGACCACGATCGGCGTAATAATCAATCTGGCGTGCGGCGTCCTGTTCGGATTCGGTGAATTCTTTTGGGCCGGCATCGTCTTGATCGTCGCGAATCTCTTTGACATGCTCGACGGCAATGTCGCGAGATTGACAGGGCGAGTAACGCGATACGGCGGGTTTCTTGATTCGACGCTCGATCGGCTTTCGGATATGGGGGTCTTTGTCGGAATAATCATTTTTTATTCCCGCAACACGCCGGAACATTCGGTGCTCAACGTCGCGCTTGCCGGGATCGGCATGGTTGCTTCAGTCTTGGTGAGTTATACCACGGCTCGGAGCGAGGGGCTGGGCGTAAAAGCCAACGTCGGTTTCCTTGCACGGCCGGAACGCGTTGTGTTGTTCATTATAGGAGCATTGTCGACGTGGGATTGGAACTCAACAGCATTTCTTGCGAATAGAATGCCGCAGGTATTGTGGGTTTTAGCTGTTGGTTCCATGTGGACGCTGATCCAGCGAATGATCTTTATCCGTCGCGAGTTGATGCTGATGGATAAGAACGAAAAAGAGAATAAATGAGTTGGCTCACGCGGTTTTGGGAATCACTAACTCTCGAAGGTGTCCTCATCGGCGTCGTCCTCTTTCTTGTCTCGCTCGGCTTGAGCTTTGGCGCGATCGCTCTCGTGATGGTCAAGGTTCCGCCGCACTATTTTAGTTCGAGGCACGACCGCGATTTTCTCCCCAACAGCCCATGGCTCGTGCGTTGGGGAGCCGTCATCGCTAAGAACATCGCCGGCGTTTTTCTAATTTTACTAGGAATTGTTCTCTCGCTGCCGGGCGTTCCCGGACAGGGGATCTTAACTATACTGCTTGGCGTGATCTTTCTCGACATTCCGGGAAAAAGGCCGATCGAGGCGCGTATCATTAAACGTCCCGCGGTTCTCTCAGCAATAAATAGACTCAGAGCGAAGTACAACAAACCGCCGCTCGAGCTGGATGAAGATTAATGGGAATAATCGACAAACTCCTGCGACGAAAGAAGCCCGATCCGGATGCACGCCGCCGGATGCTGCTCGCCACTGGACGCATTACCGACGGCGTTATCATCGACAGCCAGATCGAGCCGTCCGGTGAGGAACTCATCTATTACACATACACGCTGAACGGCGTCGATTTTGAATCGTCAGACATTCTTACAGCGGAGCAACGACGCGATCCGATCAGATATGCTCCGGGAGCGAGAGTCGGAATCCGTTACGATCCGAGGAATCAAGGCAATTCGGTTGTGGAGTAAATTCGGAGAACGAGTTTTAGCTAATAGCTTCCAGCTATCAGCTATTTTGAGAGCAATAATAGCCATCGATGTTTAAGAAAATACTCATTTCGAACCGAGGAGAGATCGCCTGCCGTGTGATCAGGGCGTGCCGTGAGATGAAGATCGCGACGGTCGCGGTTTATTCAGATGCGGATAAAGATGCTTTGCATGTGCGGATGGCGGATGAAGCTTTTCATATCGGGCCGCCGCCTTCGGCTGAGAGTTATTTGCGGTGGGAGAAGATAATTGACGTTGCCGTGAAGAACGGCGTCGAGGCGATGCATCCGGGCTATGGATTCTTATCAGAGAATGCTGATTTTGTTCGAGAGTTGACGAAGGCCGGGATCACATTCATTGGCCCCCCGCCCGAAGCTATGGAAGGGCTGGGCGGGAAGATGTCCGCAAGAAAGATCGCGATCGACGCCGGTGTGCCGATCGTTCCCGGCACGACCGAGCCGCTCGCGTCGTTTGAAGAAGCGAAAGTTACTGCTGCCGAGATCGGTTATCCAGTCATGCTCAAGGCTTCTGCCGGCGGCGGCGGGAAGGGAATGCGGCTGGTATTCGAAGAATCGGAACTAAAATCCGCACTCGAAAATGCTCAGGCCGAGGCTCTCGCCGGATTTGGTGATGCTGAGGTTTATGTTGAAAAAGCTGTCGTTCGGCCGCGGCATATTGAGATCCAGGTTTTTTCGGATACGCACGGAAATCACGTTTATTTGGGCGAACGAGAGTGTTCGATCCAGAGACGGCACCAAAAAGTGATCGAGGAAGCCCCGTCGCCGATCAACTCTGCGGAATTGCGTAAGGCAATGGGCGAGTGTGCTGTGAAAGTCGCCAAGGCGGTGAATTACGTCGGAGCCGGAACAGTCGAGTTTCTTGTTTCCGATCTCGACCGCTCATTCTATTTCCTCGAAATGAACACGCGTCTTCAGGTCGAACACCCTGTGACGGAACTCGTAACTGGAATCGATCTCGTTCGCGAACAGATCAACGTCGCGTGGGGCGAAAAGCTTTCGTTCACGCAGGAAGACATTCAGATCAACGGCCACGCGATCGAATGTCGTGTCTATGCGGAAGATCCGGACAGCAACTTCATGCCTTCGCCGGGCAGAATAACGCGTCTGAGACTGCCTCAGGGGCCTGGAGTTCGTGATGATGGTGGCGTTTATGATGGCGCCGAGGTTTCGATCTATTACGACCCGATGATCTCGAAGCTCGCGGTTCACGGCCGCGACCGAGCCGAAGCCATCGATAGAATGCGGCGGGCTCTAATGGAATACGAGGTCGGCGGGATAAAGACGACGCTGCCGTTCTTTCGCGATGTGATGGACGATCATGAGTTCATCGACGGGAAGCTTGATACAGGATTCATTCCGAGGTTTTTTGAACGGAACTCATCCGGCCAATCGAATGAAACTGAACGTGACATCGCGATCATCGCAGCCGCCTTGGCACATTCAAAACCACGGGCCGCCACCTCGCCTGCCGCGAACGCGGAAAACGGCCGGCCCGGTAAATGGGCTCTGGCGGGCAGACTCGCCCAACTGAACGCCCGCATTTGATAATATTAAGATATGGAAGAACTCTTGAAGCAGCTGATGGGAAAGAAGATCGACGTGACGTGCGGTTCGAACGCGGCGTTTCGCGGCGACGTAATTGATGTAAAAGGCGGCGTACTCTACCTCCGCGACGAAGACGACAAGGTCGCATACGTTTCCGTTGACATGATCGCAGTCGTTTACGAGATCAAAGACCAACACACCCGTCCCGGGTTTATCAGCTAGAGATCAGCAATAACCAAACAATTGAGAGGCGGTCGTATAAGGTAGCCTCCTGAATAAAACCGGTATTTGGAGGCCGTAGCCGTTGTTTGTCCTGCTTTCTGAATCGGAATGTCCGGGCGGAAACGGTCAATGGCCTCTCGGCATTGGTGCGCTTCTCTTATGCCAGCACCACCGCGAACGGTTTTTTAGGAAAGGGCTAGCGTGGATATTTCCCGGCAAATGATGGGAATTCTCCGCATAAGTTCCGGAAATACTCGCTCATATACGCCTCCGCAACTGCTGTTTAGGGAATTGGTGCCGCGTGTCAACACCTGAACGCGTGTCAGACCGCCATCTTAGCGAACAATATGAAGAATTAGGTGTTTCAGCAAAAGATCTCTTTCCGAACTGGCACCAATTTTGCGTCGATAGTGAATAGGAACGATGTCGGTAGCTATGAATTTCATTACGGTATAGAGTCAGGTTCCTCGCTCGCTTCATGATCGACGGATCTTTATGAATTCAGTATTTCCAGCAATTCTATTTATGATCGCTCTCTTTGCACCGACCGTCCTCGGGCAGGTGACTCCAGATCAAAATGAGCTGCTGCAAAAAATGTACAAAAAAGATATCGAAATGGTCAGGGCCAGAAGAGCTCTTCAAATTCACGAACTTAGACGTAATGTTCAGAATTCCAAGGAAGCATTGGAATCGAAAAAGACAACTCAGGTACTTGTGGAGGGCGAGCGATTTATCGACCAGGCGTTTCAGCAGATCATGGATCTAGATCCACACGATCAAAGCCTAACGATCTTGAAGTCAGAGTATGAAGGCAATTTTAGAAATAACATTCGATCCGTACAAATAAAAGAGCTTTCTAAGATGGATGGCCGGGAGGTTATGATCGATTCGATCGGAGTTGAAACGAACTTCATTAGATTAAAAAACCTATTGGCTGGAGGCGAACAATTTGAAGGCAGGTACATCACTGCCAGAGTCGTTTGTGATGGTGAATACAGGATCAAGACGGGACTGATCTTTCGTTCAAAAAAGGCAGATCAAGTCACGGAATTTAGATTAGAAAAGGGTGACAAGAAGTTCGCTGAACTTGCCATGTCGCCGGCGAAAGAAAAATGTTCGGTAAATGTTGAAAACCGAACCGGGGAAAGGGCCACTTTTCGTTTTGTAAATGAAGATCAGGTCCTGAACGATGATCTGAGATCGATGTCAAGGTCATTTGAAGTGTGCGGCCTGCCAGAATATTCCGGATCAGACACGAGCAAACGATTCTTCTTAACAGATACACTCAATTCATTTTCATGCCCGCAGAAAATGGAGAACTTTAGAACTCTGGAGGAACCACTTGATGGCCTCCAGGAAAAGGCAAGGGCACTTTTAGGTCTTGAACTTCCGGCTGAGATGATCGAAAAACGGGATCCCTATTTCCCACTTGATTTCTCACGGGCTCCCAAGCTCGACGCCATCTATATTTCTTATCTTGTTTTTAGATTGGATTACTACGGAGCAGTCATTGAAAGGCTCATTCGCTATCACGCCGGAAGGGGAACTCAAATTAGGATCGTTGTCGCGGATGTGGTCACCCTCAATAAAGATAGAAAGTCATTGGACGAACTGCAATTTGATTTTCCCAAAAATGTATCCGTGAAATATGCACGTATGGATGGTGCCGCGATAAAGAGCTTTCCTGATTGGGTCAATCAGTTTCACCGTGCGATCCATATGAAAACCTTTATTACTTATTCAAAAAGTGATCCAGAGTCCAATATGGCGGTGATCGGTGGGAGAAATATTCACGATGGTTTTATCTTTAAGACGGCATCTAACCTTGCTAGTTTTCCAGGCCTGGTGCAGTACGGGAAAGGGAAAGGAGCAGACGAGTCCTTCTGTCGCTGGACCGATTTTGAACTATCAATCAGAGATCAAGCTGTTGTCAAGACGCTGATCGGACAGTTTCACACCGTTTTTGACAATGATAATGATGAGCAGCTTTTTAGAAATTATTCGATCAATCTAAAAAACGGGAAAGTAGTAGGTGACGAGTTTTTCACAAGCGACAAGCCAATGGTAAGGCACTTTATCTCTGTGCCTTATCGAGACGGCCAGGAACTTGAGAATTATGTTGCTGGATTGATCGACTCTGCTCAGAAAGAAATTGTTATCTCAACCCCATATTTTAATCTAACTAAGAAATTGACCCAGTCGTTTTCGAACGCAGTCAAAAGAGGTGTGCACGTCCGTCTCGTCACAAGAATTAATCTCGAAGGTGATACAGCCGCATGGGTACTGCTGGAAGCGGTCAACAAAAAGGCCATCAATAGGTTTTATAAGCAATTTGAAATTTATGAGTTTAGTAGTCCGGCCGACATTTTACATTCAAAGATCATTCTTGTTGATGGAAAGCTGTCATCGATAGGCTCAGTGAACCTAAACCAAAGAAGCTTCAAACATGATATTGAAAACGTTATGTTGGTTTACTCACCAGAATTTAATCAAAAAATGATGAAAATTATGGACGGGTATATGAAAACGACCAGAAAGGTAGAAGCCCCGGTCAAAGAAAGCCTTATTCCAAAGATCATCGTTCATATATTTCGGTCTGTTCTGTAGCCGAATATCGCGTCACGCCTGGCGGCATTTCTTAGATCGAATAAAACTACTCGCCCTTTTTCGATACGAATTTTCTTCTGCTTAAAACAAAAAAGCTGCCCGTTTAGGCAGCTTCCTTTGGAATGGATAGCGAGACGATCTACTTTTTGTCCAAGGTCGGAGCTTCAGGGTTCAATTTTCTGAATCCGACTATGCGGCTGGCCCAGTAACCTTTGAAGGGCGAGTAGGTAATGCCTTTGCTCGACGACGCATGGTAAAAGCCGTTCTCATCAGCAACGATCCCCATATGGCCGAGGCCGTTCAGGAATACCAGAGTGCCGAACTTAAAGCGGTCATCGCCGGAAACCGGTTCCGACTGAGCCCAAAGGCTGCGAGCACTCGCCCGTGTGAAGCCAATACCGGCTTCCTGAAAGGCGGCCCAAACAAATCCTGAACAATCGTAGGTGTTCGGCCCGCTCGAACCGTAGCGGTATCGGATGCCGTAGCGGGACTTGATCGCCTGATCGAGTCGAACACTGGTCGATGCGCTGTATGCAGCCTTTCCGGCCGCGGCCAAGCTGGCGGAGCTCGTCGGCATTGATGATCCAGTATTGTTTACGAGCGGTTCGTATGCCGGATCGACGTTTGGTTTGACTACATTAATTGAATTTGTGAGCGTAGGACGTGAGGATGATGTTCTTACCACTTCGACCGGCTGCGTGGGTGCCGGCATGTTCGTTGGTTGGCTTCCGGTTGACTTGACTATGCGATCGCGGCCTTGGGCTGCGGCTTTTCCCGTAAAACACACGGCAGCGGCGACGACGCAAACCGAAATAAAGAGCATCTTTCTTAAAACTATCAAATCGTATCTCCAGTAATTGAATTTTGCGGTTGGCCGGGAAGATCTGAGGAGATGGGCAATAAGCCTCACCATCTATATAAAACGATAAACGCAGAAACAATTCCTGAAACTTCAAGAATCTCGTTTATTGCAAACTCAAATTTATATCCCTTATTAACCTTGAAACTAGCAAATAAGATTATGCCCCATCAGAAATGGATATGCAAACAGGCAGAAAAAGTTATGGTTTTCCGGTAGAAAACCGCCCGCTTTCGCGGGCGGCTTGTCATCCATCACCCCACCTTGAGCCTTCAGCGTTCCTTTAGTTGTCTGTATGTTTCTAGAACAGACTCAATCGCCTATTGCTTCCAACAAAACATCAAAAAGGCCCGAAAATAAATTCGGGCCTTCGTTATGTTAACTAAAAAAGTGCAAGACTTATGCCGAGAACGACGTTCCACAGCCGCAGCCGCCGGTCGCATTTGGATTCTCGAATGTGAATCCCGAGCCCATCATATTGGTTGTGTGGTCGATGGTGATACCGTTAAGATATTGGGCCGAGAACATATCGACGAACAGGCGGATGCCTTGCTTGTCCATAACGAAATCACCCATTTTCGACTCTTCCTCGATGTTGAGGCTGTACTGAAAGCCCGAACAACCGCCCGGCACAACGCGAACACGAAGCCCGGCTGTTTCCGGCAGGTCATCCTCGTTGGCGAGGAATTTCTTGATCTCTACCGCTGCGCTATCTGTAACTATTAATTCGACTGAAGGTGCTGCAACTGCTGCCATTTTTTTGTTTTCTCCTTAACTTCGTGCGTAAGTTTCCTCAACGAAGCGAATCCTTACTTTAATGTAAATAATAAAGCAAGTTATGCCAAATTACAAGCATAACTTGCCCCGCGATCAATTTTTCGGAGCCGTGCCGGCCGGTTGGCGGTACTTTTCTTTCTCTTTCTCACGCTGCAAATATGGGATTCCTTTCTCCATCCATTCCGGGGCCGGAGCACCCTTCAGGAAGTGGTCGAAATATTCCTTCATTCGCCGCGAATAGTCCCTTTGGTTCTGCCTCTTCCTCAGACCGTGTGGTTCGCCGTTGTAATTGAAGAAATAGACCTCTTTGTTCAAACGCCTGAGCGAAAGATAGAATTCGATGCCCTGATACCACGGCACGGCATCGTCGCCGTCGTTGTGAAGCATTAGAACCGGCGTCTGTACTTTTTCGATGTAGAAAAGCGGGGAATTTTCGGTAAACAACTTGGTCGAATTCCACGGTGTTCCGCCGATGCGGCTTTGGGTTCGTTCGTACTGGAACTGTCGCGGCAATCCCGTTCCCCAACGGATGCCGTTGTACGCACTGAACATATCCGCGACCAAAGCTCCCGGTGCAGCGGCCTTGAATCGGTTGGTCTGCGTAATCATGTAGGCGATCTGATAACCGCCCCAACTGTGGCCCTGAATGCCGATGTTCTTCTCATCGACAAAGCCCATTTTCGCAACCGCGTCGACGCCAGGCAGGACGCAATTCAACGCGCTTTTGCCCGGATAACCGATCTTGTAAACGATGTCCGGCATGAAGACGACGTAATCGTTGCTGGTGTAAAAGCTCGGATTGACGTTCTGGCCGACGTTCGGGTTTGCGAAATTATGGACCGTATCCGATAGTTTCTCGTAAAGATAAACGAGCATTGGATATTTCTTCTTCGGATCGAAATTTCCTGGTTTGAACAACACGCCCTGCAGCGGAACACCGTCGGCACTCTTATATTTGATCAGCTCCGACGTTCCCCAGATGAACGGATCACGCTGAGCATCGCCGTTGCTGAGCTTTTTCAGATCCTTAAAATCACCGCCCGTCACCCACACGTCCGGGAACATATCGAACCGCGAAGCCTGTACCATCATCGTGTTCGTATCTCGAGCCTTTGTCGGCGTTGTGAAATTCTTTGCGTCCATCGCCAGTCTTTCCGGCGAGCCGTCGAGTTTGACGCGGTAAAATCCGGAATCGCGGGTCTCTTCGTTCTCTGCCCGAAGCAGCATATCCTTGCCCGGTTCGACGAATCTTTCGTCCGGATCGAGCCTAACGTAGCGAAGCTCCGTTTTTTCCTTACGGCCGATCCCGCCGGTCAGCATTTTCGCTCCGCTGCCGTCGGCATTTGCCTGCCAAATGTCGAATCGGTCATAGATCAGCACCTGCTTGTCGTCCTTGGTCCAACCGGCGAGTCCGTAGGATGGTGCGGCACTCGGGGAATCGTGATCCTCGCGGGTGAATTTTACGTTGATCTTATTGGTTAGATTTGTGACCTTGAGATCCGGGATCGAGATCGAATTCCAGTCTTTGCCGTCAAAAAACACGACATATTTCGCACCCGGCGACCAGCTCATGCCGAACTGCAGAGACTGACGAAGCATTTTGCGCGAACCGTCAACCGTATTCACCAGATAGTAATCCGTGAAGCCCGGATCGTAGTTTCCGCGAATTCTATACGAACGGTCGTCCGTGCCCAGAGCGTAAAGTCCATTCGAACTTGGGATCACATTCTCCATCGTCCTGTCAGCGAGCTGGACGAATTTCTTGTCCGCGATGTGCAATACCGCTCGGTACGAACGGTCGCGGTCCGCGATCATGCGGACCTTTTGCTGCGGCTGGACGTAATCGTCCTTCCAGTGCCAGAGATCGGCGACGACCTTTTCTTCATCCGGAACGGCGTTTGCCGGATCCGGTTCAGGATCGGGCGGCGGAGCGTTGCTGATGAACAGGCGGCTGCCGTCGTATGAAAACGCGAGCGAGCCTTTTTCGCTCACGACGAATTCAGGACGAAATCCAGCCGTCTTTACCGAAACGACCTCGCTTGCCGATGGAGCAGTTCTCGCCCAGTGATAGACCGAAAACTTCGGCTGTTTCGCTGTCGCATCGACTTTATCGCTGATGAACGCAGCCTGTTCCTGCTTTTCGTCCCACGTAAATTTGATATATTTTCCCGGTCCTGAGAGTAGTGCGACCGGTGCCGCGTCGCTCTGAGGGGTCACCGCATATGCTCCATTTGTTTCTTCTTTTTTTGATGAAACTGCGTAGAGCAAGGTCTTTGCATCTTTAGCGAACGAGTACTCCAATACATCCGCGAACGTGCGGTCTTTACCGTCAGAAAGTCGGCGGAGGATCAGAGTGCTTCCGTAATCTTTTTTCTTTGCGGGAGCTTGCGGAGCTGCTGGGGCAGCGGTGTTCGAGTTTGCATTCGGGCTCGGCGAAGCGGCAGGCTCGGGCTTGCCGGGCTCTTTTAGGATCGCGACATAGCCTGATCCATCCTCGGGAACCTGGAAACTCTTCACTTCCTCGACGCGGGTGACCTTGCCGTTAGAAAGATCCATGATGCCGAGAGCTGTTTTCGGCATGTCTTCGGGCTTTTTCTTGTCTTTTCGGGCTTTGAGAATGACCGCTTTTTCGGGTTCGAGGTTGAAGAATGCGTACTTGCTGTCAGCCGAAAATACCGGTCGCAGAAGACGTCCAAGTGCCGCGAAAGCCTGCGTTGCGGCCGGATCTGACGGGTCGGGCGGTGGAGTCGGCGGGCGGTAGCCGCGCGGTACGCGGTATTCGGTCGTCCCCGAAGTGCTGCGGACGAAAACCTCGCCGTCGCCATCCTGGGCCTGCATCACGTAGGCGACAAACTTGCCGTCACGCGATATCGCCGTACCCTGCAGGCCTTTCCACGCGTCGAAATCCTGAGCTGTCAAAGCTCTTTTGCCGCCGGTCTGCGCGAGCAGCGACGAAGTGACGAGACTAAAAAGGCAGAGCGTGAATACACTCTGCCGCAAACGTTGAACCAGCTTCAAAGACATATTTCTCCGTATTAGTTAGATTTTTTTGAACTATCCAAAGATAACACGGAGAAAGCGATATCAGCGAATCTTTTCGAGCAAACCGCCGATGATCTTATCGATCGCAGCTTTGACCGCATCTTCGCTTTTGCCTTTGACCTTGACCGAGGCACTATCGCTGGCGACGACGGACTTGCCGTCTTTTCCATATACAGTGATCGTGATCTCGGCCTCAGTGTCGCCGAGTTTTGCCGCATCATCCGCACCGGTCACCTTGCCGAAAAGGCCGCCGATCTTGGCTCCGCTTGATTCTTTTACCTTCTTTACTTCGAGTGCTATGAAGTTTGCGAAATTACCGCTCGCGACCGCCGAAGTAGAATTGACCAGCGTGCCGGTCATACCGGCGTCGTAAACCTTGCTGGCAACGTAATTTCGGATCGACGGCTGATCGACCTTGGACGCGTTGCCCGTGAGAAAATCGATCGCGATCATCTTCTTATCCGGAATGTTACCCATGCTCACGGCCGCCGGCAGGCCGGCGGTTTTTGACGGGTTAGAGGAAGATCCCATCGAAGCCATCGGGGACATATCCATTTTGGTGAGGGCATCCATTGACGCGGCTTCTGTATAACCTTTCGGTATTTCGAATAGTGCCTGATCGAGAGTCGCTTTCGACAGCGCAGTGGTCTCGACGCTCGATGTCGTCTGGAGTTTGTCGTCCATGTACATCTTCATAGTACCGGTGAGCAAAAAGCCCGGGTCCTGCATACCCTTGATGATCATTTTCGGACGGCAGCCGCCGGTGTACGTCGGGCCTTCAACCCGCGGTGCCTGACAGCGGTCCTGCTGCAGAACGAGGTCGACGTACCAGCCTTCGGTTTCCATCCGCATATTTGAACGGCCCTCGCAACTGTCGGCTGAGGCTTCCATGGACTGGACGTGTTTCAGCCATTTCGCCGTCATTCCGAACATCTGCTGGCGTTTGCCGGAATCGGTAACGATGGACGAAACCGTCATCGTTCCCTTGATCGTGACTTTTTCCGCCGGACGCCGGATCTTCTGCTCAGGTGTTAGAGATGTCCAGTCGTACGGGTCGACAAAGTAGAGCTTTTTCGCGTCGCTGAGCGAAACGTCCTGTTTCAGGTCACACTGGCTGATATGGACGACGTTTGGCATCATCTGAGCCATCATCGCCATCGTCTCAGCGTCGCCCTCCATTACCATCTTGCTCTCACGGCGTTCGCGAACGCCCTTAGAATAAACGGTCGTTTCCTGGCCCATGCCCTGCATCGTCCGTTTTTGCGTGATCTTGTAATCGGCAAACGCCGGCAAGACCGTCAGGGAGAAGATCAAGATAATTCCGATAAATTTCTTCATGTCCGTATAACCCCTTTTGTTGAAATGATGATAGAGAGCTTAAAAGCGTTATCCGGCACGCGTCAGTATCGTAAGCTCGGGCTTCATCGCCTCGATCGAGATCTGGCGGGCTACTTCTTCGGCGACCTTGTCGAAAGCGAGTGCCTGCGGCGAATCGGGGAACGAGACAACGACGGGAATGCCTTTGTCGCCGCCCTCGCGGACTTCCATGCCCATCGGGACTTCGCCTAGGAAATTGAGGCCGTATTCGTCGCACAATTTCTGGCCGCCGCCGGTGCCGAAGATGGCGTACCTGTTGCCCGTGTCAGGTGCGATGAAGTACGACATATTCTCGATCACGCCGAGCAAAGGAATATTGACCTGCTCAAACATTTTGACGGCACGGCGAACGTCCGACAGCGAAACTTCCTGCGGAGTCGTCACCAGAACAGCTCCCTGAACCGGTACAAGCTGTGCGAGCGAAAGCTGCACGTCGCCCGTTCCAGGCGGCATATCAACGATCAGATAATCGAGCTCGCCCCAATTTACATCGCTCAAAAACTGCCGCACAACGCCATGAAGCATCGGCCCTCGCAGTATCATCGGCTTGTCGGGCGGAACGAGAACGGCCATCGAGATCATTTTGACGCCGTGTGCTTCGATCGGAACGAGCTTGCCGTCGAAAACCTCGGGCTGATCATAGCCCGTGCCGAGCATCATCGGAACGTTCGGCCCGTAAACGTCAGCGTCCATGATGCCGACCTTCGCTCCGTCCTTGGCGAGGGAAACGGCGAGATTGACCGCGACGGTCGATTTGCCGACGCCGCCTTTGCCGCTGGAGACGGCGATAATATTTTTGACGCCGGGAATGGCGATGTTGTTCTTGATCCCACGGCCCTGCGGCACCTCAGCGTCCATTTTGACCTTGACGCTGGTTACGCCCTCGAGCCCGCTGACGATCTCGATCGCCTGTGCCTCCATCAGCTCCTTCACCGGGCAAGCCGGCGTCGTGAGCATGATCGTGAACGACACATCGCCGCCCGAGACCACGAGATCGTGAATAAACCCGAGTGTGACAATATCCTTTCGCAGATCCGGGTCGATGATCTGACTAAGGCCTTCTAAAACGCGTGCTTCTGTAATAGTGCTCATTTAATTTTGTTAAATTAGATTGTAACAAAAACGCCGCGACAACACGCAAGTTTCAACGGTGTGCTGCGCGAGTGACATTCTGGACGCAAGGATTTACGCTTTAGATAATGAGTATCAACGAATACGAACAAATCAGATCGGGCGGCGCCGGATATTACGAACAAAAACGCGGCCTGATCGCCGTTTGGGGCAAGGAAGCCATTCAATTCCTCGATGGCCTGATCACCAACGACATGAAAACGCTCGCGGACGGAGCCCAAATGCTCGCGGCGTTCCCGAATGCGCAAGGCCGGCTGCTCGCAGTCGTATGCGTTTTGCGACAGGGCGATAGGTTTTTGTTCGAGACCGAGGACGCGACGCGGGAAAAGTTATTCGCAAATCTTTTTCGGTTTACGTACGCGGGTGATTTTTTTGTTGAGGATCTCTCGGATAAATATCGGTATTTTGAAGTTTTCAACGGTGACGGGTCAGTACCACCTGCGGCGGTTGTTGGGCCTACCAACAACACTGGCACGTTTTCTGTGCCAGAACCGGGTGGGGCCGTTTTCACCGGAAGCGGATCAACCGGTTATTTTGTGGGGACGGATCAAGCCGACACCTTTGCCTCCGGTCTTGCCGCTAACGGAGCGGTCCAGATAGATGACGACCTCTACGAAATCCTCCGCATCGAGTCCGGCATCCCAAAATACGCCATCGACATGGACGAAACGACCATCGTCCCCGAACTAGGCCTCGACGGCCTGATCTCATACAACAAAGGCTGCTACATCGGCCAGGAGATCATCGCCCGCATCCACTTCCGCGGCCACGTCGCCAAACGCCTGGCCGGGCTCGTGTCAGAACCGGGAGCGATAGCGACTGGGTTCCAAGCCGGAGCGGAACTGACAACTGTAGAAGGGAAGAACGCGGGACGAATAACTTCTGTCACATTTTCGCCAAAGGTCGATAGAACGATCGCCCTCGCTTTTGTTCGATATGATTTTCTTTCCGCTGGAACGGAATTGATCGCAGGCGAAGCAACATGCACGGTGACCGATCTGCCTTTTATTAGCTAGAATGAATATTGCTCAAATCAATATGGAACAACTAGACATCGACCTGCCCAACGCAAAACTCGCGTACACCATCATCCAATCGCTCCTCGACGGCCACGAGGCTCTGAGCGACCTGCTCGTTCTGATGTCACACGCTGTTGACCCCGAAGTGCTCAAGGCGATGACGAACACGGGCGAATGGGAAAAATATCTCGAATCAAAACGGGTTCTTGAGAATACGCATTTGCAGATTGAGAAATTGACTGAGGTGTTAAAGGAACTGGAAAATGCATCGTAGGATTGCCTGCAGGGGGAGCGAAGCAATGTAGCTCCGTTAGGAGCGATATGTTTGTAGATAGGCGATCGTTCACTTCGCCGGAAGCCCCGGAGGGGCGACAGAATCACGGCGATACGATTCAGTGTCGCTCCTCCGGAGCTCGAACTTGTCGATCGCCTCTTTACTACAAACATTTCGCTCCTAAGGAGCTTTTTCGGACTCGACGTGAAGCGGTGTATTTGCCTGATTAAAACAATGGCCGACGAAATATTTGACCTTATAATCATCGGAGCCGGTCCGGCCGGAATCTCAGCCGCCTACCAAGCCAAAAAAGCGGGGCTATCGAACCTTGTCATCGAAAAAGGCCTGATCGGGAACACCATCTACAATTACCCAGTCGGCCTGACCGTTTTCTCGACCACCAACGAACTCGAATTCAACGACGGGGACCTCAAGCCCGCTCGCGAAAAGCCAACGCGGGAGGAACTGCTGTCATATTACGTGCGGTTTGTTTTGGATAATGGATTGAATGTTCAGACAGAGGAAACCGTTCTTTCCGTGAATTCCGTGCGTTCCGTGGTTAATTCTGAAGAATATTTAACCACGGAACACACGGAACACACGGAAGACACGGAACAGGAAGGAGAGGAAGGGAATTTTGCCGTGCTTACAAGCAAAGGCGAGTATTTGGCCAAAAACATCCTCTTCGCCATCGGTTCCATGGACTATCCGCGAAAGTTGAATGTCCCAGGCGAGGATCTGCCGCATGTTTTTGATAATTTTAAGGAAACCTATCCTTGGGTCAAGAAAAAAGCGTTGATCGTTGGCGGCGGGAATTCGGCCGGCGAGGCGGCTTTGTTTCTGGCTCAGGAAGGTGCGGACACAACGCTCGCAATTTTTCGCTCCGACTGGGAAAACGACGATCCGAAGCAGGGCTGTATCAAATACTGGGTCAAACAGCCGCTCGAACAGGAACTGAACGAGCATTGCCTCAACCTTTTCTTTCTCGGCAAGGTCCTCGAGATCCGCCCCGGCGAGATCGATATGGAGAACGAGAACGGCGACCGTGTGACTCTCGCCAACGATGTGGTTTTCGTTCTGATCGGCTCAGATGCCGATCTGTCGATGATGAAGTCGCTCGGCGTTGCGACGCGTGAGGGAAAGTATGGCGAGGTTCCGGTCTATGATCCGGAAACTTTCGAGACGAATGTCCCCGGCGTTTTCGTCGCCGGACATTTCACCGATCACCGGCATATCAAAGGTGCGATCGACGCCGGAAAGGCCCTCATCCCGCAGCTTGCGACACGCCTCAGTTCCAACTCCGACAAAACACGTGAGCCTCAGAAAAACGTTTGACCAATCTCCGAAATACCTCTACCAAACTTGCACACTAACTTTACCGATCCCTGAAAACATCAACGACAGAGGCCGGAATTTCGTTATTAGGAAGTGCAGCAAATACAGCACTTACGAGTTTTAAAACAGTCAAAATGAAAAGTGTGAAACGATTCACACTTTATTGACGGCTTAAAATGGGCTACTTTGACGCTGCTTTTACAGACACAAAAATTCACATAAAGATCTTCCCCCAAAAACGAAAAAGGCTGCCTTTTTCAGACAGCCTTTGAGTTGAATTAGCGATCGGGAATTTACTTATCGATCACGGGCTTTGCCATTCTGACTTTGACGTTGTTGTTCTGAAATTTTTCCGAGATGTTGGCAGGATTAATTTCGTAGTTGGTCACGTCAAAAACCTCATCGGTAGCACCGCCGACGCTGCGCGTCCATTTGTATGGAAGCTGAACGCCGTTCACAGCGCGGTAGTCTGAGAATTTGACGGTGTATTCTGCCATTGGGCCTGCATCACCGCTGATGGTGCGGGTGAACATCACATTGCCTTTCGGCTCTTCGCCGGCTTTTGGAGCGATCGTACGAGCGAAGATCATCGGCATTTTCGGTGCCGAATAGCTCATCATGACAGGCAGATTTGACGATTTGCCGAGGAAAATCTTGTACGAGGTTCCGGCGAATTCAGCGACGACGATATTGCAGTCCGTACCGTCAACGCTGCTTTCGCCGCCAAAGGTGTAGCTGACATCCATTCCCTGCGGAGCGGTCAGCAAGAGGCTGAGCGTCGTGCGGAGAAGTTCATTGTCACGCGGGCCGCCGGCTGGGCCGCCTGCGATCGCACGTTCCATAACGACGTCCTTGCCGTCGATATTGAAAGTCTTACCGTCTTTTGAAGTGAAGGTCGCGTTTCCACCGGTTCCATCAGCTTTGTGAAGGATGATCGTCTGGCCTTCGCCGCCGCCAACCTGCTCGATCGTGCCGTCAGCATTTTTCTTGAGCGTAATGGTGTGAGCACCTGCAGGCATTCCGGGATGATCTGCTTTCGTCACAAACTTTGCAGCTTCATCGCCCGTCAATTCCTGAACGGTGCCGTCATCTTTGCGGATAACGATCTTGCGAGCAACCGCACCGCCGCTGTTTCCATCGGCAATGATCTTCATCTTCTGGCCTTCTTTTGCCTCGCCAACGACCACGACATCGACTTGTTTGTCGATTCGTTGTTCGACAAGTCCATTACCATCGCCGTGTCCGATCTTGATCGATTTCATGAGCTTGTCAGGGAACTGAAGAGCGATCTCGGTCTCGCCCTGTTCTGATCTGTCAGTACCATCGACCTTCACCGTGCGTGTCGTCTGGCCGACGAGGCGGAGGCTCTGGACCGCATTGATCGCGGCATCGCCGCCGATCGCCACGCGAGCCTTGCGAACGAGGTCAAGTGCCTTTTCGTCAGACTTGAATTTAGCCCCGACATTATCCACCAGAGCACCGAGGCCGACAAAGAACACGGCCACCGTAAGAATTGTAATTGCGAATCTTTTCATAAATTTTACCTCCGAACTATTTCGAATTATTCCTTTAATGCCAAGTAACCTATCACGAATATTGGATCTGTAGTTAATGACTGTGAAAATATCCGTTCGGTTACGCCGAATGTATTTTGGGACAACGGCCTTGGGGCCATGTCGGTTTCTACAACATGGATTATGCTCCACCAGTTTTCGCGGGTGATTAAGAGGACGCAAAGAAAATGTTAAGAATGTAAAATGTGCGAAAAGTCCGTTGTTTGTTGATCGTTGATAATTGCATAATGCAGGTGGCGATCGTGGATCGTTGATGGTTGTTCGCTGTAAACAAATTCGCAACGAAAAACTATCAACGATCTACGAACAGATCCTATGAAACGGTCGTGGTCTACAATTTTATTGGTCTTGGGGCTAACCGGTTTGCTTGTTCTGCTTGGCGGCCTTCAGTATCGTTGGTTGAGCCAGATCAGTGAATCTGATGGTGAAAAAGCCCGGAAACGCGTACAGGAACAGGCCGATCGATTCGCGGCGGACTTTAATCGCGAGATACAGAACGTTTATTTTAATCTCCAGACCGGGCCGGAAAGCTGGAAAAGCAGGGACTGGAAGGAGTTTAATGAGCGATACGATTTTTGGCGGGAAAAAGCAGCCTATCCTGATCTGGTCACGGATATTTATTTCTTTGAGGACAAACCGGAAACCGCTCCGCTAAAGTACTACGCGGCGGGCAAGACCTTTGCGGTTGCTGAGATGACACCCGATCTGAGAGGGCTTCGCGAAAAATTCTCAAACGATAAGACATTCAAGCCTATCTACGGCGATGAATTGATGTTGGTCCAACCGATCCACGAAATGGCCACGAAGCTCGATCGAGTAGTCGTGCGTACGAGCGGGCGAACCGAACCGCATAATCGCATGATAGAGGATGGACCGAAAAAGTACGGCTATCTAGTGATCAAGCTCGATCCCGCAACTGTTAAAGAAAAGATACTGCCTGATCTGACGACAAAGTATTTTGGCGACGGCGAATTTAAGACTGCTGTGCGTGACAATGCCGGAGATGCTATATTCCAGGCGGTTAGCGGCGAGACAAGCGATGCCAAGGCCGCCCTGCTGAATCTCGCGCCGGATAATTTTATGTTTTTCGGCAACCGCGAGCTGATGACGTCAATCAAGCGTGACACGGGAGAGCTGGCGGAAAAGAAACCTGGCGTGGTATTAAATTCCAGGATCGAGACCCACAGCTTTAACCGGATTGAGACCAAAAATGGTGAGCCGGGCAGCATGACGATCGAGATCAAAAAAGATCCGAAGCCGCGAACTACTGTTTTCACCGCGACAACCACCGGGAATATGGAACCGGGGCCGTGGACGCTTTTAGTTCAGCATTCAACGGGCTCGCTTGAGACCTTTTTGACCACAACGCTGCGTCGAAATCTCGCGATCGGTTTTGGCATTTTGTTTCTGCTTGCGGCGGCGATCGCAGCAGTCGTTTTTTCGGCCCAGCGTGTTCGGATGCTCGCCCAGCGGCAGGTCGATTTTGTTTCGAGCGTGTCGCACGAATTTCGTACGCCTCTCGCAGTTATTTACTCGGCCGGCGAGAATCTCGCCGATGGCGTAGCCAAAGAAGACGGGCAGGTCTTGCGCTACGGCAATCTGATCAAAGGCGAAGGCCGGAAGCTATCGGCGATGGTCGAGCAGATACTGGATTTTGCCGGAGCGAACTCGGGACGAAAGAAATATAATTTTGCCGAAACGCCCGTCGCGGCGATCGTGGAAAATGCGCTGCTCGAATGTGGTCCGCTTATCGAAGAGAAAGGGGTCGATGTTGAAACGAAAATATCGCCGAGATTGCCGCTGATCATAGCTGACGGCTATGCCGTCAGCCAGGCAATACAGAACCTGATCGTGAATTCGATCAAATACGGCAATGGCGACAAACGGGTTCGCGTTACCGCATCAAACGGCGGCGGGAAGGTAAAGATCTCTGTCGAAGACCACGGCATCGGCGTTTCTAAAGGCGATCTGAAACAGATATTTGAGCCGTTTTATCGCTCTAAAGACGTGGTCGATGCGCAGATCCACGGGAATGGCTTAGGTCTTTCGCTGGTCAAGCAGATCGCCGAGGCACACGGCGGACGAGTGTATGCCGAAAGTGAGCTTGGCCGTGGAAGTAAGTTCACTATCGAACTGCCGCAAACCGAAAATTAGCCACAGAGATCACAGAGACAAATAAGGGTTAAAGAACCTCATTTTCCTCTGTGAACTCTGTGGCAAAATCTCTATGAAAATCCTCCTAGTCGAAGATGAAGAAGGCCTGATACTTACGCTGACCGACCGTTTGCACAGCGAGGGTTTTGAAGTAACTTCGGCGAATGACGGGAAGAAGGGATTTGACGCCGCTCTTGCTGGGAAGTTCGACCTTATAATTCTCGACGTAATGCTCCCCAAAAAGAACGGCTACGACATCTGCCGCGACCTCCGACAAAAGGGAATTAGCACGCCGATACTGATGCTTACCGCCAAGGGCGAAACGATCGACAAGGTTCTCGGGTTAAAACTTGGGGCGGACGATTATCTGACAAAGCCCTTTGAAGTGATCGAGCTTTTAGCTCGTGTCGAGGCTTTGCTGCGTCGTTCGCCGAATAATAATGAGGCTGTGCCGAATGGGGAATTTAAGTTCGGTGAGATCGGCGTAGATTTCAAGCGGGCTGAGGTTACAAAGGGTGGTCAGCCGGTGGATCTTTCAGCGATGGAATTCAGACTGCTGCAGTTTTTTATCGAGAATCGCGGGTCGGTTCATTCTCGAGATGATCTTTTAGATGCGGTTTGGGGTTATGATGCGATGCCGACGACGCGGACGGTTGACGTTCACGTGGCTTGGCTGCGACAGAAACTGGAAGAGAACCCGCGGCATCCGCAGTTCATTCAGACAGTGCATGGCTTTGGATATAAGTTTACTGTTTGAGTAGTGTAAGTCAGAACCGCCTGCGTGCGCGGGGGGGAACTAACTTGCATCGATTGAGCTTTATCTTCGCCGAAAGCCATCCGCCCGCTTACGCAGGCGGTCCTGACCCTTACGTCACATGCGGGATTACATACAGCACAACCGCGGCGTAATGAATGATGCTTCCAAGCAGGATGAATACGTGAAAGATCGCGTGGTGGTGCTTGATGCTCGTCCAAGGGAAGAAGATCACGCCGAGAGTATACGCTATGCCGCCTGCGACCGTTAAGATCACTGCGTTTAGTCCAAGAGTAGCTAAGAGCGGCTGTACGGCGAAAACGCCGAGCCAGCCCATCAGCACGTACGAGATCACGTTAATGGCAGCAAAACGATCGCGAATTACGAGCTTTACCAATATTCCTACGATCGCAAATGCCCAAATTCCGAACATCAGCTCGCGTCCCCAGGTCGAACCCGCGATGACCAGTCCAAACGGCGTGTAACTGCCTGCGATGAGGAGATAAATACAGCAGTGGTCGACGACCTGGAGATTCTTCTTCAGCCGCGGTGAGGTGGTGCTGTGATAAAAGGTCGAAGCGGCATAGAGCACGACGAGCGACAGCCCGTAGACAGTGCAGCTCACGATCGACCAGAAATCTCCGCGAAAACTCGCAAGGATCACAAGTGCCGCAAAACCTATGACGCTTAGCAACAAACCAAATCCGTGCGTGATCGTGTTCGCGAGTTCCTCGATCGACAAAGCACCCAGTTTTTCCTTAATCACAGCTGTCATGTGAACCATAATATCAAATTATGGTTCGGTAAATTGTAACGTTTTTGTGTTTTCTTTTGGTCGTCTAGAACTGGGAATCCGAGTTCGAACGGAGCCGCCTGGCGACGCCGGTGGCGTAGGCAGCTTCCTCGACCTTTGCTGCGACCGCTTCACCGACACGGCGGTCGAAGACCGATGGGATGATGTAATCCGGATGCAGCTCGTCCGGGCCGATGATCCCGGCAATGGCCGTTGCGGCGGCGATCTTCATTTCTTCATTTATCTTCGAAGCACGGCAATTCAGAGCACCGCGAAAAATACCGGGAAAGCAAAGAACGTTATTGATCTGGTTTGGATAGTCTGAACGTCCGGTAGCCATGACGGCGACAAGCCCATTGGCGTCCTCGGGCATGATTTCCGGCGTCGGGTTTGCCATCGCAAAAACGATCGGGTCTTTTGCCATGTTCTTGAGATCATTCTCATCGATCACGCCCGGAGCCGAGAGGCCGAAGAAAACGTCCGCACCTTTAATGACGTCATGGATCGTGCCCTGTTCGGCATTTGGATTCGTGTTGCGGGCGTACCAGTCCTTCACCCAATTCATGTTCTCTTTACGGCCTGGATAGATGGCTCCGGTTGTGTCGCAGCCGATGATGTTCTTAACACCCGCTGCCATCACGATCTTCGAACACGCGACCCCCGCAGCACCGATACCGTTGACGACAACCTTAACATCCTCCATTTTCTTACCGACGATCTTGAGGGCATTCATGAGAGCGGCGAGTACGACGACCGCGGTTCCGTGCTGGTCGTCATGAAAAACCGGTATGTCAAGCTCTTCCTTCAAGCGGTCTTCGATCTCGAAACAACGCGGTGCGGAAATATCTTCCAGATTAATCCCGCCGAACGCGACCGAAATATTCTTTATCGTTTCGATTATCTCGTGCGGGTCCTTTGTGTTCAGGCAGATCGGGAATGCGTCGACATTGCCGAACTCCTTGAACAGCTGACATTTGCCTTCCATTACAGGCATCGCGGCGGCCGGGCCGATATCGCCAAGGCCCAGAACTGCCGTTCCATCAGATATGACCGCAACTGTATTTTTCTTGATCGTGAGGTTATATACCTTTTCCGGGTCCTTTGCTATCGCTTCACAAACGCGGGCAACGCCGGGCGTGTACGCCATAGAGAGATCTGACCGCGTCTTAAGCTGCATTTTTGAGGCGATCTCGATCTTGCCGCCGAGGTGCATCAAAAACGTGCGGTCCGAGACGTTCACAACATCAACTCCGTCTATATCCCGGACAGACGCGACTATTTCCTGATCGTGCGATTCGCTGGCAGCATTAACCGTAATGTCGCGTATAAGGTAGTCCTTGCCTACGCTGACGATGTCAATACCTTCGATATCGCCGCCGGCCTTGCCGATCGCTGTGGTGATCTGGCCGAGTTTGCCGGGTTGATTTTGAATTCTGACTCTGAGGGTAAGCGAGTAACTGGCGTTAGGTGTTGGTTTATGATTCATACAAATACAAAAGCCCGCACGTAGACGAGCTTCGACGCGAAATAAAAAGTATGCCGAAAAAGGTTCTTTAGGGCAAATACGACGAGCGCCCAACTTCCTGGCTGCTCAGATCATAGGCCTGATCAGCCCACGATAGATGCCGACAATACGCATGTCGTGAGCGGAGATAATGATCGGCTCTATCTCGTTATTTGTCGCACGGAGTTCGACCTCTGAACTGGCCCGATAGTATCTTCGCAAAACGATCGTCTCATCGTTTAGCAGCGCTACCACAGGCTGTCCGCTTCGCGCGTAATCCCGTAGTTCGATGAGAATAATATCGTCAATATCTATCTCCGGGGCCATAGAGGAATCGGTTATTCTGAATGCTCGGACGTCTTCAGGATCGTAATCTCCGATCATAAACGAAGGGAGCATGAGCGGCGACTGGCTCTGAGTGCCATTCGAACCACCTTCGGGGATATCCAGCCAGGCTATAGAAACCGTGGTTCCCCTTTCCTTTATTTCCAGCGAGAAGTGTCGGTTTTCCCGCCGCCGTTGGAGCAATCCCTGAGACTCAAGGTCCTGAACGATCCGGGCAATACCCGACCGAGATTTAAGGCCAAGGCTATTCGCAATGCTCTGATACGAAGGCCGGAAGCCGTTCGTTTCCAGGTAGCGGATGATGATATTCAGTACCTCACGCTGGCGCTTGGTCTGTGCGGGCATAACAGTAGTTTAAGGTCCAACCGTCCAACTTCAAAGTACCGTATGAGCGAACTTTGAGCCTTGGCCCCTAATGTTTGAACCGATGACCACGAGATTTGCTATAATTACCCTTGTTACGGAGGTTTACGCTCTATCAGTGATGTTCACGGGTTTACCCGAGGTCTTAAACATAATCAGCTTCGCCGGATCGAAAAACTGGGCACACGGCGTGTCGCGGCGGACACTATAGTTTCGCCGGAACTCGCTCGCCAGATGTCCGAGATCTCGCATGAGACCGGAAGGCAGATCGGTGTTCTGATCAACCGTAAAGGCCAGATCGACTACGTAATGGTCGGTACGGCAAAGTCTATCGAGCTGCCGGATTTTGGCCGAGCCCGTGTTTCCGAAGACCGTTTTCGCGGCCTGCGGTGTGTTCACACGCACCTTTCAGGTGAAAAGCTGACGCAGGACGACCTTACCGATCTCGCGCTACTTCGGCTTGACCTGATGTCAGCTATTCAGGTCGATCGGAAAGATGGGCTACCCGGCATGGTCTATTCCGCCCATCTCGTCCCGACAAACGCTGAGAGCCTCGAGGCAGAAGCTCAGTCGTTACCTTACGAGTTTCTTGAGCCAAATATCCCATCGCAGCTCGACACCGATTTCACTTCGCTGATCAACTCACTCGAAGACGAAATGGCGCGTATTCGTCTCACCGGCCGCAACCGCCAGACTGGGCGCGATCGCGCGATCCTGGTAGGCGTAACCACCGGAGATTCGGACGAAGCCGCTGAGTCGATCGCCGAACTAAAAGAACTCGCGATGTCGGCCGATGTCGTCATTCTTGACACCATTATCCAAAAACGCCCGCAGATCGATCCGAAAACCGTGCTTGGGAAAGGTAAACTCGAAGACCTGCTGGTTCGTTCGATGCGTTTAGGAGCGGATATTCTTGTTTTTGACACCGAACTTTCGCCCGCACAGGTTCGCTCCTTGAGCGATGCTACGGAGCTGAAGGTCATCGACCGTCCGCAGTTGATCCTCGATATTTTTGCCCAGCGTGCACAGAGCAGCGAAGGTAAACTGCAGGTTGAGCTTGCTCAGCTCAAATATCTTTTACCTCGATTGGTTATCGGTCAAAACTCCGCATTCTCACGTCTCGCTGGCGGTATTGGCGGACGAGGTCCCGGTGAAACAAAACTCGAGACTGATCGCCGACGTGTCCGCGACAAGATCGCGCAGCTTGAGAAGCAAGTCGACAACCTTGGCCATCAACGACAGGAACGCCGTAAGAAACGTGTTCAGAAACACCTGCCGATAATTTCGCTGGTTGGATACACTAATGCCGGCAAATCAACGCTCTTAAATTCCTTGACTCAAAGCGAAGTTTACGCTGAAAAGAAGATGTTCGCGACGCTCGATCCTACCTCGCGGCGTTTGCGCCTGCCTTACGATCAGGAAGTTATTATCAATGACACTGTGGGATTTATCCGCGATCTGCCTGAGGCTTTGGTTTCGGCATTTCGGGCAACGCTTGAGGAGATCGCGGACAGTGAACTGCTGATCCACGTCGTCGATGCCGCACATCCGCAGGTTTTGCAGCAGATCGCTTCGGTTACAAAGATCATCAACGACCTGGATTTTGGCAAGATACCGCAATTGATCGTTTTGAATAAGACCGATCTGCTCAAAAAGCAGGATATCGAAAACCTGACGCGGCAAATTTCTATTGACTTGGGAGCACCAACCGTGTCAATTTCAGCTATCAAACGCGAAACCCTGCGGCCAATGGTCGTACAGATCGCTGAGCTTTTAGGTAAATCTGAGATCGCGGTCGGGCAGTTCGGATAGAATGAGCAAAAGGATAAAAGATCTCCGATCGCCGCTTTCTAAGTGGTTTGAATGGCTGCTCGAAGTTGTGGGGCGTCCTTTTGCTTCTTTGTCTGTCGGTCAAAAGTTCTGGATCGGGTTTGCAGTTTTCTGTGTGAGCACCACATTACTGATCCATAATCCGTTATGGCGAGCCAGCGGTGAACAGCTTTATAAAGAGGGCGATATCGCTCGTGAGAGCATCATCGTTCCCGCTGATGTTATCTACACGGACATCGAAGAATCCGAAAAGCTTAAAGAAGAATCGCGGAGGGCCGTGAAGCCCATCTTTCGCTACGAATCGAACAAGGCCGAGCAGGCTGTTCAGAGATTTATTTCCTCCTGGGAAAAGCTCCAGCGTCATGGCGGCGAAGGGGTGAATTCAAAACTATCGAACTCAGACGCAAAAGCTGAAACTCATTGGACGGGCGGCGGCGGACCAGAGGTTGGCAAAACCCTTTCTTCGCGGACCTTCAGCCGTAACGAACTCGACGCAGTTCAGGGTGCATTGAAAGAGAGTGCCGAAGGCTACATCTTCGACGATTCCGAGAAGCAGTATTTTCAGAACGAGGTCTTTGTATTCGACCGTTCAAAACCAAACCTACAGACGAACGTCTCAATGCCGGAGAGCAACTGGACGCCGCTTTCGGCAGCCCGTGAGAAATTCAAAACGAGGCTAGCCTCGATAAGAAGCCTTTCGCCGAAGGAGGCCGACGCGTTCTACACAGCGGGCGAGATACTGGTCGAGCCTAGCGTTTCATACGACAGTGTAGCGACGGAAACAGCCCGCCAAGCGGCGTCTGACAATATCGAACCACGTACCATTTCACTCAAACGCGGCCAGAAGATCGCTGACGAAGGCGACATCGTGACCGACGCGATGCTGACGAAGATCGCTGCACTCAGAAACTACAGTGCCTCATCGCGTCAGATCAATCGCTTTGTCGGCATCCTGATCCTCGTCAGTGGACTTTTCTGGCTCGGGTGGAAGTTTGTACAGCACCGCGGCGTGGTGCCGAGACTGGCGTTGTCGCCCCGTAAAACCTTTGCTCTTCTTGGTTTCGTTATCCTCGTTCAGACGGCTTTGCTGGCAATATTTTTTCGGCTGGCTGAATTTACGGCCATACAAAATATTAAGGCTCCGCTCAGCGACCCGATGTTGTGGTCATTCGCGGTTCCGTTCGCAACGGCGAGTTTGTTGATGACGCTGCTTGCGGATCGGCCGACTGCCTTGTTTACCGGTATTTTTGGTTCATTCATTGCAGGATTTATCGCACCTCGTGGATTTGAATTCGCGATATTTTCAGCCTTGGTGTCGGCCGTTGCGGTTTATGGGATTGGCCGCTATCGCAGCCGTCAGACCGTGACAATAGCCGGTGGATTGGTCGGAGTGGCGAGCTCGATCCTGGCTATCGCTCTGATCGCCTATACGCAGCAGCCGATAATTCTGAACACCATTTTGCTCTCGATAGCTTGCGGCCTGGCCAGTGGCATCATCACCTCGGCAGTGACTGCGGTTTTGCTTCCGATCTGTGAAAATGTTTTTGGCATCTTGACTGACGTGAAATTGCTCGAGCTTTCTAACGCTGACCTTCCGGCTCTTGGCCAGCTTGCTCTGAGAGCTCCGGGAACCAATCAGCATTCGCACGCTGTTGGGCAGCTTGCTGAAGAAGCTTGCCGAGTAGTCGGCGGCAATGGTCTGCTTGCCCGCATCGGTGCTCTTTATCACGACATCGGAAAGACTGCCGCTCCCGAGCATTTCGTCGAAAATCAGTCGAACAAAAATCCCCACGATCGCCTAAAGCCGACGCAAAGTGCGAAGATCATCATCAGCCACGTAAATTACGGCGTCAAGCTCGGCAGGGAAATGGGATTGCCAACGCGGATCATAGATTTCATCCCGCAGCATCATGGTACGCGAACGCTTCACTATTTTCTGAAAAAGGCTCAGGCCGAAGCTCGCGATCCTCATGATATTTCAGAAAATGATTTTCGATATCCCGGGCCGAAACCCCAATTCAAGGAGGCTGCGATCATGATGATCGCCGATTCGTGTGAGGCGGCCGCCCGTTCGTTAGCAGAGCCAAACCCGGTAAATATCCGATTTATTGTGACAAAGATCATCGACGCTATTCTGCAGGACGATCAGCTCGACGAATGTGACCTGACGCTACGCGAACTCACGCAGATCCGTGAATCGATGATAAAATCCCTCATCGCTATCTATCACTCGAGGGTTGATTATCCCGGCTACGTTCCGCCTAATTCAGGACAGTTTAAGTTTCCGGCGATAGAAAGCGACAGCGAAGAAAGAGGTTTGATGAAATACGCAGATCCAAAAGATATTCCCATCAGCCCGGGCGGTGAGATCGAGGACGAAGCGATCGACCGGTCCATCGAACCGAGAAAGGCCGATGCAAAAGCATCAAATTAGGAAAAATGCTCAAACGTTTACACATTCTGGTTCTCTGCCGCGATCATGTTTCAGCTCTTGACCGGGCTGATCCATTCGATCAGCCTTTTCGTTAATCCAGTGCCGGAAAGCGATGTCGAGCGTCAGATGCTGGAGTTGATGACCACCCACAAGATGAACATGGGGCCGGGCTTTACGCCGACGTTCTATAATCTTTTTACAGCCCTCAGCTCGTGTTTTACCTTCCTGTGTATCTTCGCGGCTCTCATCAACGGCTATCTGCTCTTTAAGCATACAGAACCCTCGATCATGAAGGGCATCATCGGCATCAACCTCGGTGTTTTCGCTTTTGTGTTTGCGGTGATGGCGTATTTTACTTTCCTGCCTCCGATCGTCTGCACGGGATTGATATTTTTCAATCTGCTTGCGGCGTTTATCTTTGTTCCAAAGATCGAATCTGCGGTGTAAGGATCGTAACCACGAGATCACAAAAATATAACCTATCCAGAAGAAGCCACTTCTTTGGTGCTTTTTCGTGTATTTCGCGGTTAGAACTTGCCTTTCAGCTTTTCGTAGGTGGTCTTGATCGTCTCGGGGATGGTGCGCGTCTGGCCGATGGCGGTCATGAAATTGACGTCTCCAACCCAACGCGGAAGCACGTGCATATGTATGTGGCTGTCAACCCCGGCTCCGGCGGCTTTTCCTATATTCATTCCGAGGTTTAAACCGTCGGGCGAATAGACCTCTGAGATCGCCGCCTGAGCGGCCTTGGTAAGGTCCATGAATTCGTCCGAGACCTGCTTGCTTGCCTGGTCTAGAGTGGAAAGATGCTCGTATGGGATCACCATCAGATGGCCTGATGTGTACGGGTAAATATTGAGGATGACAAAGTTAAACTCGGCCCGCTTGAGGATGAAATTCTCCTCATCGCTGGCCGAGTTTTTAAGTATGTCGCAGAAAACGCAGCCCGTTTTCTCGACAGGCCCGCTGCTCGTTATGTAATCGTATCGCCACGGGCTCCAAAGTACATCCATAATTCAGATTCAAACTGAAACAGGAGACGAAAGACCTGAGACTCATTTTTGTCTCTCGTCCCGCGTCTCCTGTCTCTGGTCTATTAATTAACTAGCTTTGGTTGATAAGCTCTTTGAGCTCCTTGCCCGGTTTGAAATACGCTACGCGCTTTGCCGGGATATCGACAGCCTCGCCCGTCTTGGGGTTGCGGCCTTTGCGTGAATTACGTTCGCGAACACGGAAGCTACCGAATCCGCGAAGCTCTATCTTTTCACCCTTGTTAAGAGTGCCTGTGATGCTGTCAAAGATGATCTCAACCAGCTGTTCGGCATCTTTCTTTGTCATGTCCGCTTCCTGCGCAACTTTTTCGACTAGATCAGCTTTTGTCATTTCCTCACTTTTTCTCCAGAAAATCTGATTCCCGGTATTACCCTTATAAAAAACTAATCCCGGCAACTAAGCCGATTTCTTTTCCGATTCCTCAGTTGCTGCTTCTTCAGCCGGAGCTTCCTCAGTGACAGCTTCGGCAGCACCTTCAGCTTCGGCTTCAGCCGCAGGAGCCTCTTCGACAGCGGTTTCAGCTACAGGCTCTTCGGCCGGAGCTTCTTCCGCTGCTGCTACTTCGGCGGCAATTTCGGTTTCGGGTGCAGCTTCCGTGACCACTTCTTCAGCCGGAGCTTCTTCAGTGGTTTCAGCGGCAGGAGTTTCCTCAGTTTCGCTGGCAACCTCAGCCGCGGGAGCCTCCTCGGTTTCAGCAGCCGGTTCTTCGACCGGTGCCTCAGCTTCAGCCTGAGCTGCTTCAGCGGCAGCGGCTTCCTTAGCGGCGAATTCCTTCGCCTTCGCTTCCTTAGCAGCAGCCTTAGCACGCTTCTTCTCTTCCGGATCTTCAGCAACCGGAGCCTCAGCTTCCGGTTCGCCGCCGAATCTCAAGTTAGCAAGCTCGCCTAACGAGGCCATGCCGCCCTTGGCTTCGGTCGAATACATTCTCGTATCTACGATCGGTTCGTCTTCCTTGCCGACTGCACGATGCGAAAGTCCGATCTTCTGGTCGACAGGCTCGATGCGGAGGATCTTGAAGTCCATTTCCTGGCCGACCGAAACGATCGACTCAGCATTTTCGACACGCTCATCAGAGAGTTCCGAGATGTGGCATAGGCCTTCCAATCCTTCACCAAGTTCGACGAAAACGCCGAAGTTGGTGTGACGTGAAACCTTACCGCGAACAACGTCACCCGGACGGTGTGTCGCCACGAAGCCTTCCCATGCACTTGGCGTGAGGTCTTTCATCGAGAGCGACAGACGCTGGCCGCGTTTGTCGATGGATGTGACGATGGCTTCGACTACCTGATCTTTCTTAAGTACATCCTTCGGATGCTTGATCTTTTTGGCCCACGAGATGTCCGAAACGTGAACGAGGCCGTCGATACCTTCCTCGAGTTCAACAAACGCACCGAAATCGGTGAGGTTGCGAACGCGGCCGATGATCTTGGCTCCGATCGGGTATTTGATATCGACCATATCCCAGGGATTTTCCTGGAACTGCTTCATGCCGAGGCTGATGCGTTTTTCGACGGTATCAACACCGAGAACCTGAACTTCGACTTCCTGTCCCTTGTGGAACATGCGTTTCGGGCTCTGTGCACGGCGTGACCATGAGATCTCGGAAACGTGAACGAGGCCTTCGACACCGGCTTCGAGTTCGACAAAGACGCCGTATTCGGTTACCGATGAAACAATGCCCTTGAGCTTCGTGTTGACCGGATAAACCTCAACAACCGTCGACCAGGGATCCGGGAGAAGCTGTTTGTAGCCGAGCGAAACTTTTTCTTTCTCGCGGTCGAGCTTCAGAACTTTAACCTGAAGGTGATCGCCGACTTTGAACTGGTCTCCGGGGTGATGGATGCGTCCCCATGACATATCGGTCACGTGAAGCAGGCCATCGATGCCGCCGATATCGACGAAAGCACCATATTCCGTGAGATTTTTGATCGTGCCGTCGACAATGTGGCCAACTTCGATCTTCGCCAGCGTCTCGGCTTTCTGCTCGTTGACAACGAGGTCGGTAATGACCTTGCGCGAGAGGACGATGTTGTTGCGGCGACGGCTGAATTTGATTATCTTCGCTTCGATATCCTGGCCGATGTATGTATCAAGGCCGCGGATAGGACGCGAATCGATCTGCGAACCAGGCAGGAATGCTTCGATACCGTTGATGTCGACCCGCAGGCCGCCTTTGGTTTTGTCGACGACCTTTCCGACGATCGGGGTTTCCGAATTAAATGCGGTTTCGATCTCGTCCCAGACCTTGCGGCCGAGGGCATCCATTCTCGAAAGCTGCGGTGCTCCGTCGCCTGAGTGGATGCTGCGGATAATGACCTCGACCGATTCGCCGACCTTAGCTGTCATTTCTCCGCTCGCGTCTGTGAATTCCTCAACGGGTACGAACCCTTCTGATTTGTAGCCAAAATCAACCAGAACTCCACGGTCGGTCACGCCGACGACTTTGCCCTCAACGAGCTCGCCTTGGTGAAACACCGTCTGTTCCTGTTCGAACTGCTCGAGGATGGCGCCGAAGTCGATCTCACCGGATGCGGCGGTATCATCGTCTTCAGCAGCAGCCTGCACAGGTGCTGGAGCCTTTACCGGTTCTTGAACCGGAGCGGCAGCAACTGGAACTTCCGCGGCCGGAGCCTCTGGAGCAGCTTCAGCGACTGCCGGTGTTTCGGCAACTGGGGCCGTTTCCGCTGCAGCCGGAGCTTCAACAGCTTCTTCTTGAGCAGCTGCTTCGGTGGTTGTTGGTGCAGCGGCCTCAGCCGTCGCGGTGGTTGATTCTGTCTGTTCTATCGCTGTTTTCTCGATCGTTGCCGATTCTTCAGCGTCCTGGGTTAACTCGTTTGTCATTTACGCCTGTTCTAAATCCTTGTATTTACTTTGTTTTTAACTATTTACCACCTTGAGCCGACACGGAGAAAACCGCCTTTCATTCCCTGAGCTTCACGATCCCAAAAGCAGATGCAAGGCCAACGCAACGAAAGTGCCCGGTTTCCTATCGGTCCGCTCAATGAGGTAATAGGCAAATGTACACGCGCTGAGGCCCTGCTGTCAAGACAAAACAGCCGAAAAACCTTGAAACATAAACATTTGAGAGATTTTACTTCTCGCAAAGACGGGCTGTGAAATGGCTTGCCAGATCGATAAAAACAGTTCAGCGGCCAAAATTCGTCGTTTTGGCCGCTGAAATTGCCTTCTAGTAACGCTATCCTCTTTGGATATAATCGGTTACCGTTCCGACGCCGCTCAATTTTTCCATTTCTTCGCGTGAGCTGGCCGTCGTGTTCTGGATGCCGGCGAGACGCAGGCGGAATTCGTCCGGATTGGTCGAACCTCTCAGGGCTTCGTCGAGCTTGATGAGGCCTGATTGGTAGAGGTAAAACAGAGATTGGTCAAACGTCTGCATCCCGTACTGTGAAGTACCGGCAGCGATCGCGTCGCGGATCGACGAAGTTTTGTCCTCGTGAAGGATGTAATCTCTGATCAACGGTGTTGAACGCAAAACCTCGACCGCCGGGATGCGGCTGCTGCCTTTCGCCGATTTCATCAATCGCTGCGATACCACCGCTTTCAACAATCCCGCCAATTGTATCCTTATCGACTTTTGCTGGTATGGCGGGAATGCCGAGATTATTCGCGTTAGCGTCTCCGGAGCATCCAGAGTATGCAGCGTAGAGAGCACCAGGTGTCCGGTCTCGGCGGCGACGAGCGCCGTTTCGATGGTTTCGAGATCTCGCATTTCGCCGACGAGGATCACGTCAGGATCCTGACGGAGCGAGCCGCGGAGTGCCTCGGCAAAATTACGCGTATCGACATCGACCTCACGCTGCGTGACGAAAGATTTTTTATCCTTGTGCAGGAATTCGATCGGATCCTCGATCGTGACGATGTGGCAGTTGCGGGTTTGGTTGATGTGGTCGACCAACGCTGACAGCGTGGTCGATTTGCCCGAGCCGGTCGTTCCGGTTACGAGGATCAGGCCGCGGTTCTCTTCAGCGATCGTATTAAGGATCGGCGGCAGGCCGAGATCGGCGAAGGTTTTGATCGTGTCTGAGATGACGCGGGCGACGATGCCGATGGAGTTTCGCTGCTGAAAGATATTGACGCGGAAACGGCCAAGGCCTGAGACACCGTAGCCGATATCGACCTCGTAAGCCTCTTTAAAATGCTGTTTCTGGCGATTCGACATCATCGAGAACGCCATCTCCAGCGTCTCGTCCTGCGTCATGCGGCTCACGCCTGAGAGCGGCTTCAGCTCACCTGTGACCCGGATGACCGGATACGAGCCCGCCCGCAGATGCAGGTCGGATGCTCCAAAGCTCATAGCCATTCGCAGAAGATCGTCGATTCGTGTTGCCATACTCTAACGGGAGCTTGAACGGTACTGCTCAGATGGGATCCGCCGGATAAGAACGGATGTTCAAGGACTCTTACAAGTTTAGCTTCTATCGTTTAACAAGGTCAATGTTTTTTTGACCGGTCAGAATGCGAAGAAATGACCGTATTTATTGCATTTTGACCACGGCCCGGCTACTTTTTTTGTGAGGCGGGCAAATGAAATCGGCAAAAAACGTGTTGATGTGCGTCGATCTCGTATTCGACACGAGTTTGCGCGCGACGTAGAATCAAATCAATGGAACAACCGCTCAGGATAATTTCGGTCGAGCCGCAGTACGCAATTCCGGGCGCCGAGATCGCCATCGAATGCGAGGGCTTTCGATTAAAGTACGGAACGGCTGACGGCGTTTATGTCGAAGGAATGCAGTGCCGCATCGTCGCGGCATCGGTTAACCGCGTGCTGGCGATAATTCCCGAAGACGTCGTCGGGGTCGATATCCGTTCGGGCGGGAAACTTACGCCGGTGCATCTTGAAAGCCACGGAGCTGTCAGCAACACGATCGAAATGACCGTCGGCCGCCGCCTGAAAAGCGGGATGCACATCGTCGCCAATCCGGCGGTCGATCCGTCGGACGACGCACTGATCCTGACGCGTTCCGGCTCGCGCGGACAGCATTTGCCGGTAACGTTATTTAGGCTTGAGAAGGACGGTTTTCTCGACGAAATGCCTGAGGCTGTTCTCAATCCAACCGGAATTGCCTTCGATAAAGACGGCCAGATGTTCGTCACAAACCGTGCTCAGGGCGAGGTTTACGCGATCGGGCGGGACGGAACTTCGACAGTTTATGCAACGGGGCTCGGCATCGCCTCCGGGCTCGCGTTCGATCAGAAAGGCCTGATGTACGTCGGTGACCGTTCGGGCACGATCTACCGCGTCCGCGATTTTGCCGAGGTCGAGACATTCACCGTCATGGAAGCCTCGGTCGCCGCCTATCACATGGCGTTCGGCCCCGACGGCAAACTATATATGACCGCTCCGGGCCTCGCGAGCCACGACGCGGTCCACGTGATCGACAACGAGGGCTTCGACGAAAAATTCTTCCGCGGCCTCGGCCGCCCCCAAGGCCTCGCCTTCGACAAAGCCGGAAACCTTTACGTTGCTGCCTGCTACCAGGGCCGCCACGGCATCGTCAAGATCTCACCCGACGGCAAAACCTGCGAACACTTCGTCGCCGGAAACAGCGTTGTCGGCCTCTGCTTCACCCGAGCCGGCGAACTAATAGCCGCAACCGGCGACAGTGTTTTCTCTATTCCGTGTGGGGTTGAGGGAATTTTATTGGGGTAGTGGTTCGGTGCTTTTTGCGGCTTGCCGCTCTATTTGCGGCGAAGCTTGCTTCGCCGGGCATCTTTCCTTCCTATTGCGGCTTGCCGCCGCTCAAACACTCAAAAATATTTCCATGCTCACGTTCGGCGGCGGCGAAGCCGCAAGATCTGTTCAGATGCTTACGGGCAAGCAAGCTTGCCCGCAAATAGAGCGGCAAGCCGCGATTTCCGCGGGCGTCGCGATCGGGAAGATCTCCTCGGAAATACGGTTCAAACTAAAATTGCAAGATTGCATGACGGACCCCATTCTCGACCCGCCAGCGTTCGGGATCGCCAGGGTCCCTAGTCAGTGTCTTACCAGCGCTAAACATGGTTCCATCTGAGAAAACAACTCTTTCAAGCCTGATAGTCACATCCGAAATATTTTTTGGATGACCGGCGTACTCTAGTAATTTCTGGAGTTCTAAATAGCTTTTTACGTATAACGTCACACTTTCTCCAGGCGCTAACGTTGGCAGGTTGGAATCTATTTTACCAAGATCGCTGTCGGCTTTCGGGAATTTTCCGAAACGCAGAACTTCTGACGCTGGTTTTGTAGGGTTTCCGAACTCGTCCTGAGGGAAAACAAGCGAAATGTCGAGATAGACGATTGTTTTCTTAGATATGTTCTTAACTTGAAAACTAAATCCGTTCAACCAATCCTCGGACTCAATAAAGCTATCTTGAAATGAAATGGATCTATCCTTTACCCTAACTTTTTCGATCGTAATAGGCTGTCCAGCCCAAGGACGCTGATTTACTCGTCGAGTTTCAGATTGAGCAAACAGCTCGCCGATGCCGATGAAGTAAAAAATAATTGAGAGATGGATTAGGCCAAGAAAATACTGCCTCTTATGCCTTGCCAAACTTACGACAACTCGGAATATAAAGAGTTTTGTTTTATTCATCAATTCTCCTTACCGCTAGTTCTGAGCAATTGCAAAGAAGGGCTGTAAGGTCTTGGGAGACAAAACAACCGGGAACGTTACTTTGTACGACTGCGGGAAGTTTATTCCTCTTTTGGTCGGACGTCAATAGATTTTCGGGGTCAGGCCGGTGCAAAAGCCCGCGCGTGAGCAAGGGCGATTCATTCAACTCTGATATTCGAGATCCCACCCGGGCGAGCGGTCGAAATCTTGGCGTTCGCGATTCGCCCTTGCTTACGCGCGGGCTTTTGCAACTGATTGCACGCGAAGTACGCAAAACATAGCAATTTGAGCAAAACGATACAATTTGTGCATAACCTATCAATGTGAGAAAAACAGGGTTTCAATTTGTCTGGTGTGTTGCTAGGATGATTGGCCGGGCCGGATGTGCAACGATGCGTTTCCGGTGCCGGTCAATCTTATGAATAGATACAAAGAATATCCGGCGCAGATGATCGCAGATGCACGGGAACTTTACTTAAAATATAACGGTCGGCAAACGGAGCGGATCGAGCGGGAGATGCGTGGGCGTGGGTGGCGGTTTTACCGGTCGCTGCTATACGCAACCAAGCATACGCACGGCGTGACGCCGGGCTGGCCGGAGCGGTTCGGTTGGGATAAGACGGCGATCGCGATCCGGAAGCGCATCGTGCAGCGTCGGCACGCGGGGCGGAACAGCTTTGAAAGCTGGCTCAAAAAGGTCTCGCCGGAGCTGCATTGGACGTGGAAATATCAGCGTTACATCTACGAAAAGCTCGCCGCGATCACCGCCGGCAGCAGCAAACGCCTGATGATATTCATGCCGCCGCGTCACGGCAAAAGCGAGATGGTGACGATCCGCTACACGGCCTGGCGGTTGCTGAGGGACGCGGGTTTGAACGTGATCATCGGCAGCTATAACCAGAGGCTCGCGGACCGGTTTTCGCGGCGGATCAAGCGGATCGTCGCGGACGCCGACTGGAGCGCAAGCATCTTGCTTGCCAACGCCAGTTCCTCTGGCGTGACGGCGCCGCGAAATGGGAAAGCTCAACGAAAACATTCAACGAAAGTTTTGGCGGCGCCGTCGACCAGTGAATCCGGCTTGAGTAGTATCGAACGCCTTCACGCCGGAGGAACCGGCGTTGGCAAGCAGGATGCTTGCGCTCCAGTCGGCAGGCGTCTTAATTCTGCTTGCGAATGGGAAACTCCGACGGGCGGCGTGGTTCGATCGGTTGGGGTTGGAGCGGGCATCGCGGGTTTTGGTGCGGGGTTGATCGTGATCGACGATCCGGTGAAGAACCGGGCAGAGGCTGAGAGTGAGGCATTTCGCGACCGCGTGTGGGAATGGTTCAACGACGACATCTACACCCGAATGGAACCCAACGCCTCGATCATCCTCATCCAAACCCGCTGGCACGAAGACGACCTCGCCGGGCGTTTGTTGAACGAAATGAAAAGCGGTGGTGAGAAGTGGGACGTGGTTTGTTTGCCGGCTCTCGCGGAACCGCAGAATGCAAACGACTGGAACGCAGGCGCCCTCGCCTGCAACACCGGTTCCTCCGGTGTAAAGGTGCAGGGGAGTGAAAATGCTGAAGATAAGCATTCAAGCCGGTCTTTGAAGGCGTCGTTAGAGAGTGCTCTCGAGTTGAATGATCGTGATCGTCGTCACGCCGGAGGAACCGGCGTTGGCAAGCAGGATGCTTGCGTTCCAGTCGATCCGCTCGGCCGTAAGGAAGGCGAGGCTCTTTGTCCTAAGCGATATCCGGCGAAGACTTTGTTGAAATACAAGCGAAAGCTTGGATCGTATTCGTTTTCGGCGTTGTATCAGCAGCGGCCGGTGCCGCTGGAGGGCGGGCGGTTTAAGCGGGCTTGGTTTAAGAATATCGTTGACAAGGCTCCCGACGGGCTGCGTTGGAAGCGGGGTTACGATCTCGCGATCTCAACCAAAACTTCGGCCGATTACACGGCGAGCTTTCGGTGTGCGTTCGATAAGCAGGGAAATCTGTACATCGCGGACGGCTTTAGGGCGCGGATCGAGTATCCCGAGCAGCGTCGCTTTATCGTCGAGCGGATGAAGTTCGAGGCGAACACCGAGCACGGCGTGGAAGCGGCAGCGCACGGAAAGGCGGTCGTTCAGGAGCTGCGCCGCGACAGGGAACTGTGGCGGTACGCGTTTCGGGCGGTCTACGTTACTGCCGATAAGCTGACGCGGGCTCTGGCGTGGCTGAATCTGGCTGAGGAGGGCAAAGTCATTCTCGTTCGCGGCGCGTGGAATGACGAATTTGTCGACGAGATCTGCCGTTTTCCGAACGGACGCCACGACGACCAGATCGACGCGGTCTCGATCGCCGTCAACATGCTCGGCCGCGGCGTCGATTGCCGTCTGCACCGGTTTTGATCGACTTGAGTCAGAACCGCCTGCGTAGGCGGGCGGTCGGGACTCGGCATTTGAGGAACGTTATTGTTTATTGAGTTCGTTCCGCCCGCTCACGCAGGCGGTTCTTTTAGAACAGCGACTTGATCCAGCCGCCGTCTACGGCAATCGAGCTGCCCGTGATGTAGCTCGCACGCTCAGAGACAAGAAACGCAGCGAGGGCGGCGAATTCCGTGGGTTCGCCGAGGCGTCGCATCGGGATCTCGGACGACCAGCGAGCCTTGATCTCGTCGGCGGTGAGCGATTCTTTTTCGGCGAGGAAGTCGATAAGTTCTTCGAGCCGTTCGGTGCGGGTGTAGCCGGGAAGGATGTTGTTGACCGTGATGCCGTCAGCCGCGACCTCGCCCGCGAGGGTTTTGGCAAAGCCGGTGACCGCCGCCCGTAAGCTGTTCGAAAGCATCAGATTCTCGACCGGCTGTTTTGAGGCGATCGATGTGATATTCAGAATGCGGCCCCAACCGCGCTCCTTCATCCCCGGAAGCACGAGACGCGTCAGATAGAGAACGCTCGTCAGGACGACGCGGGTCGCCGTTTCCCATGCGGCGGCATCAAGCGAGTCAAAATTCCCCGCCGGCGGCCCGCCGCCATTGGTGACGAGAATATCGATCCGGCCAAATTTTTCGATGCCCGCCGCAACGATGCGTTCGATATCGGCGGCGACGGACAGGTCACCCGCGACCGCGAGAACCCCGCCGCCGCGTCTATCACGAATAGCGTCAGCTGCCTTACTGATATTCGCGTCACTACGCGAACAAATGATAAGCGACGCACCCTCGGCAGCGAGTTCGTCAGCCACCGCAAAGCCGAGGCCCTGCGAAGCGGCACAAACGAGGGCGATCTTGTTGTTTAGTCCGAGGTTCATTGGGATTTGTTTGTTGATGGTTGATGGTTGATGGGATTATGTTTGCCAACGATCAACGATCAACGATCAACGATCAACGATCAAGGATCACTTCCTCAAATAATCATCCGTCTTATCGATCCAGTCCTGACGCGGTGGGCTGAAGATGTCGACGTCGAGCGTGTCTTCGAGAGCTTCGGCTTTGTGAAGGACGTTGCCGGGAATTACTAATACCTCGCCGGCTCGGACGATCTGTTCACGCATTTCTTCGCCGATCCAGAATTTGAGGGCTCCTTCAAGGATGTAGGTGAGCTGCTCGTTCTCGTGCGAATGCTGCGGTACGATGCAGCCTTTTTTGAGGTAGACATGAGCGAGCATCATCTTGTCAGCCGTGATCAAACGGCGGTCGAGCAGGTCGGTCACCGACTCTTTCGGCATGTCCTCCCAGCGGTGCCAGGTAGCGGTTTTGTGTTCCATATGGATTCAATATAATTTGCATCAAAGGGAATAGCAACGTTTGAGAAAGTGTGTGCTAAAATCGTGAAATTAACCGACAAATTTTGCCCTTTGGAGGTGTGCTATGCCCGACGTGGAAATTCCATGTGTTCAATGTAAAGACATTTTTATTTTTAGCGAGAAAGAACAGGAAGCGTTCTATCAGCGAAATATGATGGCCCCGCAGCGCTGCCCGAGGTGCCGTTCGAAAAAAGCTGCGCTGCGGCCTGATGCTCCGGCGCGATTTGAGATCGTCTGCGACAACTGCGGAAGACACGACACGGTGCCCTTTCAGCCAAAGGTCGGGCGCTCGGTAATGTGCAAAGATTGCCACGAAGCGAGCAGGTCGCGCGCTCGGCATGCTTAGGAAGATGGAGAGACCTTTTTAAGATATGACTTTTGAGACTGTTTTATACGAGTTAAAAGATGGCGTCGCGACCGTGACGATGAACCGGCCGGATGCTTTGAATGCTTTGTCGATGCAACTGACGCTGGATCTCGGGGCTGCGTTTCGGCAGGCCGTTGCGGATGGTGCTCGTGCCGTGATCCTGACCGGAACCGGACGTGCCTTCTGCTCCGGTGGCGATCTGCGTGAGATGCAGTCCATGTGGGAAAAAGAAGGCCGCATCGAGGCATTTCTTGAAGATCCGCTCGGGGCTTTGCACGACGTGATCAGGCTGATGCGCGAGACGCCGATACCGTTTGTCGGGGCAGTTAACGGCGTTTGTGCGGGTGCGGGCGTGAATTTTGCCCTAGCGTGCGACATCGTCATTGCGGCTGAAGACGCGTCGTTCCGCGAGGCTTTTGTGCGGATCGGTTTGTCGCCGGATTGCGGCGGAACGTTCTTCCTGCCGCGTGCCGTCGGTGACAAGATCGCTGCCGAACTTTTCATGACCGGCGATGCCGTAACGGCAGAAAGAGCCTTGCGCATCGGTATGATCAACCACGTCGTTCAGCCGCAGTTACTAGAGATCGAAGCCGCAAAGATGGCCGCCAAACTCGCGGGCGGCCCGACCGGATCGATCGGCCGTATCAAACGAATGCTAAACGCTTCGTCGTCAAACGATCTCTCCCAGCAGCTCGCCCTTGAACACGAATGCCAGATCGAATCCGGCAAATCGGCTGATTTCAAAGAAGGCGTTGCAGCGTTTTTTGAGAAACGCCCGCCGAATTTTACGGGAAACTAGTATTCCAGTTTCACATTCTGTCTAACGCCGCTCGGGACAATTGGCCCGGCGGCGTTTTCGATTTTCCCGACAAGTTTTTAAATTCACTTCCCCAATTGACAGAGAATTTCTGTTCCGATATTCTCATTTTCATTAAAGATAATGAAAATCATTATCATTAGAATCTGAAAGACAAAACAAAAAAAGATCAACTATTTAGGAGGTTCATGGATGGAGATCACGAGAACGGCGAAACCGGTTCGAAACATGGCAAATGTGACAGCTTGGCAGTGCCGCGGATGTGGGGTGGTTCATATGTCTGTCGGGAAAATGGTGTTGAATTTTACGCGAGAAGAGTTTTCGGGCTTCACTGAGGCCGTCGTCGATATCAACTACAGCGATTGGCCGGTCCGCGACGGCTCGATCTTTGACCTGATGGATCACGATGGCGAGACCTACATGAACGCGTCCGTGCAATAAACGAGATTCGTGATCTTTAGTGTATTTTCGTTGTTCCAATTCTCAAGAAGTAACCACGAAAATTCACGAAAGCACACAAAAAAAGATGAAAATATTTCGTAAAACATTGTTCTGGCTGCACTTGGTCGCGGGTGTGCTGGGCGGGATCGTGATCTTTATCATGTGCGTGACCGGAGCGGCTCTGTCGTTTGAGAAGAATATTCTCGAAAGGGTCGAGTACGGCCAGCGGTTCGTGACTGTAGGTGAAAAACGACTGAGCGAGCAGGAATTGCTGGCCAAGGTGCTGGAGCAGAAGCCGAATGCGAAACCTTCGTCAATGGCGGTATCGAACAACCCGGCGGCTTCGGTCACGTTTGCTCTCGGCCGTGAAGGCTTGGTATTTGTTGATCCTAATACGGGAGCAATAACTGGTGAAGGGAACAAGAGCCTAAGGGCGTTCTTCGGAACGATGACCGATCTGCATCGCTGGATCGCTCTGTCAGGCGACGGGCGTCCCATTGGAAAAGCGATCACGGGTGCGTGCAATCTGATGTTCCTTTTCCTGGCGATCTCAGGCGTATACATATGGTTTCCGCGAAAGTTTACGTGGAAGCATTTTAGGCCAGTCCTTTGGTTTCGCTCGACCGAGTCGGGCAAGGCACGCGATTTTAACTGGCATAATACAATTGGATTTTGGTCATCGCTGGTGCTGGTGATCCTAACGATCACGGCGGCAATTATCTCGTATCAATGGGCGGGGAATTTGCTTTACACGCTGACCGGCAATGAAGTTCCCACGCCGCAGGCTCCGGCTCCGCCGAAGAACGCTCCGTCTGCCGAACAGGCTTTTGTGATCCCGGAGAATATTAATTCACTCTGGTCGCGTGCCGCCGCTCAAAGCGAAGGCTGGAAGTCTATCTCGATGCGGTTGCCCGCCGCGAAGGATGCGGTTTTCACGATCGACGAAGGCAAGTCGCTTAACATTTTTGCCCGATCGACGCTGACGCTCGACGCCGCGAGCGGCGAGATCACAAAATGGGACCCGTACGAAAAGCGTAACGCGGCTCAGCAGCTTCGGTCGTGGTCAAGATTTACGCACACCGGCGAATCTTTCGGCATCATTGGCCAGATCATCGGATTCATCGCATGTATCGGCGGCGCGTTTCTGGTCTATACAGGATTCGCACTCACATTTAGACGCTTGACCGGCTGGGTGCGAAAGCGGTCGAACGAGACCAGTCTGCCCTAAACCGCCGCAGAAAAGTTACAAAAATACCTCGTTCCTCAGCCCACCTTTTCTAACCGTGGAACTAAATAGTGATCGAGCAAGATCATTGGCATCACAGCCCGGTGATGCCACCCTCCATTTCCGGTTGATTTACTAAATGAACGCCGCAAACTAACATCTAAATAGATGTCCGAATACCGTATTTTCTATTCGCCCTACTACTATGCCGACATCGGCGAAGGCCACGTTTTTCCGATCCGTAAATTTGAGATAGCGAAGGATATTTTGCTCGCGGAGGGCACTTTATCGCCGGATGAGATAGTTGCCCCGGAGCGAGTTGCGATAGACGATCTGCTGCTCGTTCACACCGAGGATTACATCACGCGGCTGATCGAAGGGCGGCTGACGGCGAAGGAGATACGCAAGCTCGGGCTGCCATGGTCGGAATCCTTGGTGCGAAGGTCGATGCACGCGATATCTGGAACGATCAACGCTTCGCGTCGGGCTTTAGTTGACGGCGTTTCGTCTAATCTCGCGGGCGGCACGCATCACGCATATCCCGATCGCGGCGAGGGGTTTTGTGTGCTGAATGACGTGGCGGTCTCGATCCGCGTTCTTCAGCGTGAAAATCTGGCAAGCCGGTTTTTGATAATCGATCTGGACGTTCATCAGGGCAATGGCACGGCGTTCATCTTTCAGGATTCACCTGAGGTATTTACATTCTCGATGCACGGAGCGAAGAATTTTCCGCTTTTTAAGGAGACATCTCGGCTCGATATCGAACTTGCCGACGGAACCGCTGACGAAGAATATCTCGAAACCCTCGACCACGCGTTGTCTCGCCTGCGGCTGCACAACGCCGACATCATCTTCTACCTCGCCGGAGCCGACCCATACGAAAACGACCGGCTCGGCCGTCTGAAGCTGACCAAAGAAGGCCTACGCCGCCGCGACGAAGCCGTACTGCGATTCGCCCGCGACGAAGGCATTCCGATCGTAACGACAATGAGCGGAGGATATGCTCAGGAGATCGCGGACACGGTGGATATTCACTGCAATACTATCAGGGCGGTGAAAGAGGTGTTTAGCTGCCTGGCCTATGCGGTTTTACGGCTAAGGGCGGCCCGGTCGAGTATTTCCTGCAACATATCCGGCGGCGGCATGTAAAAGCTGGTTTTTCCGAGCTCGTCGAATGCGGAGGCAAGGTTTAGGAGTCCTTGTGACGAAGCGAACTCCAGAACGCCAAGCGTCGTGATGGTCGAAAGTCCGCAGCGAGTGGCCTCACGAATACCTCGTCTATCATCCAGGAGTAACGCATCTGCGTGAAGTTCGAGTGCAATTGATATAGCTTCCGTTTCTCCCGGGCCCAGCCCGTTCAGTTTCGAGCCCGACGCGGTCGATGAAGTCTCAAGAGTCACCCAAGCGGGTAAGTTGTTCGCCCAGGACTGGATCTGGGACGGGGCATTGTGATGCACCATCTCAGTGAGAACGGCTGTCGGCACCACCACAGTCGCAAAAAGAGCCGGGAGGATGTCATCCGCCCAATCAATATCAGGTAATGGAGAGGTGTTGTGTCCGAAACAACTAGTATTTGCGAAGCAGGCTCTCGATCGTCTGTCGATCGCGTTCCAAATACTCCCGATCAAATTGAGAGGGCAGACGGCGTTCTTTCAGCAGGATATTGGCTTCATCGATCGAGAGGCCAAGCACTTCTCTTAGACGTCCAAGACTTATCTCTTCGAGCCGAAATTTCTCGATCGTGTAGGCTTCTAGGAGGTCGCGAGACAGACCCTGAGCATCCGTAACCAGCTCATCGGGAATTGTTACAGCAACGGTCATACTAACAGTTTAACACAGAGGTCTGACAAATTGAGGGCCAAGCTTTATCCTATCTAAATGCATTCGCTGACCTACGGTGAGTTGATCCGCGGGAATAAGAATTTTCGCAATCTGCTGGCCGGGCAATTCATTTCGGAGTTGGGGAACTGGTTCAATTTTATTGCCGGGTTGGGACTCGTGCGCCTGGTTTCGGGGGCTTCGCCGACGGCGGCGGGATTATTTTTTGTGGCGAGGTTGATACCGTTCGCGCTGGCTTCGCCGATAGCGGGTACGTTCGTTGATCGCTTTTCGCGGCGGCAGGTGATGATCTGGACCGATCTGTTTCGGGTGGCGATCGCTCTGTCGTTTTTGTTTGTGAATGACCCGGGCGATCTGTGGATCGCTTACCTTGCAACGGTTTTGCTTCACTTTTTCGGAGCCTTCTTTGACGGGGCTAAGAATGCGGCGGCTCCAAATCTGACGGGTAAGGAAGGCTTGCTGGCCGGGACCGCGTTGCTCTTTTCGACCCGATTCCTGCTTATGGCGATCGGCTCGGCGCTTGGCGGCTGGGCGGCGGCGGCTTTTGGTTACAAGGCGGCGTTTATCATCAACGCGGCTTCATTTCTCATCTCGGCGTACACGGTTTGGCTGATTCCGGAAGAAGCGACTCGGGATGAGGAGACCGGGGCGAGGATGCATAAGGAAGGGAGGCAAGAAAGGCCTTCCTTCATGACTGAGCTCCGCGAAGGGTTGAGCTATACGGTCAAGAATCATTTCGCTCTAACGATCCTGATAATGAACGTTATCTGGGCAACCGGCGGCGGGTCGATCAATGTTATTTTTGAGCGGATCGGCGGCGTTTATTTTGCGGGGACCGAGGGCTGGAATCCGGATGTCGCGGTCGCGATGTTGTGGACGGCGACTGGATTTGGGCTGACGCTCGGGATGCTTATCGCGCGTCGAACATCTATATATCTAGACCGCAAGGGCTTCAATCACGGTTTTATAGGCTGGACGCTGATAATTCACGGAGTCCTGTTTTCGCTGGCGGCTTTTATGCCGACGCTGTGGCTGTTCAGTGTGATCGTGTTTGTTTCGCGGGCGATAGTTGGAGTCGAGTACGCGGTGCAGGAAACGATGTTCCAACGCAGCCTGCCCGATTACATCCGCGGCCGGATTTCAACGCTGGATCGCGGTGCGGAACTCACAATGTTCGGCCTCTCAAGCTACGTCGCAAGCGGAATGATGTTCTACATCACGCCGCAGACCCTGACGATCATTTCAGGAGTCTTGTCCGCTCTCGCGGGTATTGTTTGGTTCTTGCGGGAGAAGAAGACGGAACCGAGCAATGCACAAGCCCGCGTATAAGCAAGGGCGATTCTCTCAATTTGGACAATAATCAAACTGACCGCTGACTGATCATTAAGCTGCTTGAATCGCCCTTGCTTACGAGCGGGCTTGTGCACTTAGGCAGTAATTATCACGGCCTTCGTTCCCGTTAACTCGGAAAAATCCTTAGTGTAAACGGTATCGACGCGGCGGATCTTGGCGACGGTGTCGGCGATGTCCTGGGTTTGGATGAAGCCGTCTTCGACGTGGGCGATGGCCCATTTTTTGTTGTGCGAGGCACGCCGGAGGGTTTCCTCGAGCAGGTGCAGGTACTGAGATTTTGTTTCGGTCGCGGCTCCGAGTTTGCCGTGCAGGCTGGATTCGAGATCTGCCCAGAAATCGCTGCCGCCGCGAAGCCATTCTTCGCGCCACGCCGCGCGGCCGAGATGGGTGCGTTCGGCCTGAGCATGAGCCTGTGGTAGACGCAGGAACATCAGATCGGCCGGGGTTTCCGCGATGAAATCATCGGCGATCTTGTTATCGCTGGTGTTATTCTGACCATTATTGAACGTGACCGGCTGTATTGACAGCAACCTCCGGAAGACGTTCGAGAGCGGCTGCCGCAGTTCGCGGGTGTCGCTATTGAACGAGAGCACATAGTCGCCCGTTGCCATCGCAACGCTCGATGCTATCGCTCGCGACATCGGCGTTTGCAGCCTGTCGATGTTTTTTCTTACATTATCGAACCACCACGCGTCAGTCTCGCTGAACCAATTTGCCAGAGCGTGATTATTGAGCCTGTAGCCGGGAACATACGCGTCTTCGAGAACGATCTCAACGTCGGCGCCAGATAGGCTTTCACCGCTGTTGGCGATGTGCGCGAGCGAACGGGTGGAGGCACATCGGAGCGGATCGTTAGCCGCAACCCTAACGTTCCAGCGCTTCAAATAAGCCCCGAGTGAGGTTTGCTCGGTAAACGGCAGGGCGACCGAAGTAAAGGTAAGCCGACGCAGAACATTCAGATCGAACGCGAGCCAGCTCCGTGGTGAAATTTTTGTTTGGCCGTGCATAGAGATCGTTACACCGTCTGAGCCTGAAGCACGGGCTGCGGTTTGGTTTGGGCTTTTTGGGCGGCGGCGAGAAATGCTTTGACAACCGCCGGGTCAAATTCGATGCCGGACCATTCGATAAGATATTTTTTCGCTTCCTCAGCGGTTTTCGCAGCTCGATGGGGCCGCGCCGCCGTCATAGCGGCGTAAGTGTCGGACACGCGAAGAATGCGTGCAGCCAAAGGGATCTGTTCGCCCTCGAGGCCGTCAGGATAACCGCTGCCGTTCCACCATTCATGATGCCAGCGAATGATAAGCTGAGCGCCGCGGGGAAGGCCGAGTTTTGAGGCTTCCTGTTCGCCGATTACTGGATGCCGCTGAAGATCGAGACTTTCGGTCTCGACCAGGGCTCGCGGCACGCGGATGTATTCGCGGTTCATCGACATTTCGCCGATGTCATGGATCAACGCCGCCTGCTGCAGAAAAAAGCGGTCGCGCGAGGCAAGGTTGAAAGCCGTAGCCATCACGTCAGCGATCGCCGCGATCCGCTGGCCGTGCGGGCTGTGGTAGCCCTCAAAACCATCGATCTTTGCCGATAATTTTAAGAGGTCACCTTCGTTTTCCTTGCTGCTGACGAGAATGCTTTCCACGCTTCTAGTTTCGCCTGATTTAGGAAGAACTTTCAAGTGTAGATTCGGTTTTGATTTTTGGGGCCCAAATATCGTCGGAGAGGGCTAACTTTGCACCTTGATGCTGTCAAGCAACTCACGGGCTTCCCGATTACTTGGAAAGATCGCGAGCAGCCTGTTTAGTTCGCCCTCAGCGCGCTTCATCAGACTGAACTGGATGAAGAACTCGGCGAGCATGATCCGGTAAGTAGCATTGTTCGGGTCGATCTTGAGAGCCGCCTGCATCTCAGATTCGGCTTTATGCCGCTGCTTTTCATCGAACGATAAGGCTTTTCCGTAGTAGGCGCGGTATCGAGCATTTTTAGGAGCAAAATGCGCGGCTCGAGCAAAGAATGGTACCGCTCCATCCGGATCATCATCCATGAGCAAGCTGAGCCCGCGGTCGAAATTTTCGCCAGCCTGCTGCATCTGAATGCCTGCCGCTCCATTCGTGCCGGTTGCCTGGCGGTTCTCGCGTTCGACCAGTTCCTTACGCATCCGGTAATCATAGATTTCCCGCGTTTCTGCGTTCTTGAGGGTTTCGTGAGCTTGGGCGAGCTCCGTAAAGGCGCTCTGGATACGCTTTAACTGAATACCGCCCTCGGAGTGATATCGGTCCGGGTGAAAATTTTTCGCAAGATGGAAATAAGCTCGTTTGAGCTCGCCGGCATCCGCTTTTGGGTCGACACCGAGAATGTCGTAATAAGTGGCCGCCCTTTCGACGCGAAGGAGATAATCCTCAAGCGGGATGACGCTTTCCGGTTCCTTGCGAGGTTCGGATAAAGGTTCAGAAGGAGTCGGAGGAATTTCCTCGACCTCTGGCTTCGTTGTCTTGGGGAACGACTCGCGTTCCTTCTTCTCTGCCTTAAGCTCGAATTTGGCAGATTTGATAGCTGATACAAACGTCCGTGAAAACGCCGGATTCCAATTGTCACGAACAAGAAGGCCGCCAACCCATAGATTGTAGAGAGTATGCAGCGCATCGACCTCAGGCATCGCTGAAAGACTGATCAGGTTTGACGCTGAAAGATGGCCGTCCTCAGCCCGCGATAGGACGAAACCTTCTTCGGGAGTGAGATCAACGCCCATTTCAGAAGCTGTCGATCGGCGAAATGTTTCATCCAGCGTGCGAAACCGGTTCAGGATCGCATCGTTAGACAGGCACCGGCTGTAGTTCATCAGGTGGCTCGTCATATCGATCGCGAAGGATAAGCCATCACGGATCCGTGCATGCGGGCTGAAAGTCCATTCGCCTTCGTCCCAGGTCAGCATGTCGAGCACGATGCCTTGGATCTGATCCGTGAACAGCCGGTCGCTATCAGCCTTGGTCAGAAAGTTCTTTTCGATAAGATACTTCGTGAATTCGAAGTCGTTTGAAAAATTCGGAATTTGAACCAAGTCGTCCTTTTTCAGCTTTCCTTGTCTGAGAAGGATGTCAAAAAGCCGCGTCGATCTGGCATTTGAAACCGCGAAAACGACTTGCCCGCCCTTGAAATAGATGACGCATTTCGCCTCTTTTCTGGCAACGCGCAGCGAGCCGTTCAGCCCGGCCTGTCCTATCTCAACGAGAAGTTCAGCGAATGGATGCTTGTAAAAAGTGCCCTTTATTTCGAGTTCGGATTGCGGAGTCATTTTGTATGACGAAGGATGAGCGGGAAGGCGAGGAAATCACCAACTATAATGATAACAAATGCCCGGCTGAAAAGTTAAGCCTTTTTTTAGCGTTTAATAAATACTTCTGATACGATTTTTAAGAAGCAATACGAGAAATTGATGCAAAACGAGATAGAAATACGCGAGTGTGCGACGCTCGATCAGCTAGCCGAGTGCGTTCAACTGCAGCGTGACGTGTTCCAATTGCCGGAGGTCGAGCTTTCGCCGGTCCGGCATTTCATTGTCACAAAAAACGCAGGAGGCTTTACGCTCGGGGCTTATGACGGTGACAGGCTGGCGGGATTTGTGCTCAGCGTGCCCGCTTTCGTGCGCGGCGAGCACGCATTCTATTCCCACATGACCGGCGTTCGTTCGGAATACCAAAGCCATGGGATCGGAGCAAAACTTAAATGGGGTCAACGCCGCCGAGCCCTTAGCGAGGGCGTAAAATACATTAAGTGGACATTTGAACCGATGAAGGCTCGAAATGCGTATTTTAATCTCGAAAAGCTCGGCGCGATCGTTGCCGAATATGAGGTGGATTTCTACGGGGTCGATTACACGACCGCTCCGGATGCCAAGATCGGCCTCGCGAGCGACCGTTTGATCGCCGAATGGCATTTGGAAAGCCCCAAGGTTGCGGCTCTCGCGGCGGGCGAGAAATTCATCGACGACCGAAAACCCGAAGCCGAGATCGTGATCACAAATGACTGGGCTGGGCTGGTTGCGTCAGATCCTGCGGCGGCGCTAGCCGAGCAGCTTCGCATTCGCGGCGAGTTTCAGGCCGCTTTTTCCGCCGGATTGGCGGGCCGGGCTTTCCGTCGCGACGCCGTAAGGCCCGCGTACCTGCTCTATAAAGACTAAAAATGTCACAATTCGAGATCGATCCGGACATTCGAAAAGCCAGGACGCTTTCCACCGATTTTTATGCGGACGAGCGATATTTCGAGATGTCCCGAGAAAAGATCTTCGCGAAAGCGTGGCATTTTCTGGGGCATAAGGATGAGTTTTCCGGCCTGCGGCCTGTGACGATGTTGCCGGGTTTCTTAGACGAACCCATCCTTCTAGTTAAGAAAAACGAAGCCGTTTCCTGTCTTTCAAACGTCTGCACCCATCGCGGCAAGATCCTCATCGAGGAGCCGTGCGAGGCAAATCTGATTCGCTGCGGTTATCACGGGCGCCGATTCTCGCTCGACGGCAAATTCCTGTCGATGCCGGAATTTGAGGAGGTCGAGAATTTTCCGTGCAAGAGCGACGATCTCACAAAGATCACCCTTGCGGAAAAAGACGGATTCCTGTTTGCGTCAATTGATCCTGTCGAGACTTTCGACGCATTTGTTGACGATGCTTTTTCATCGTTTGATAATTTCGAGACCGCAGGACTAAAGCTAACGGCGACACGCGAATATGAGGTCGACGCTCACTGGGCTTTGTACTGCGAAAATTATCTCGAGGGTTTTCATATCCCGTATGTTCATCCGGTATTGAACGCGGTCGTTGATTATGGAACTTATACGACGGACACGTTCCGTTATTCGAGCCTTCAGACCGGTTATGACGATGCGGGCGAGGTGGCTGCGAGGTATTTGTTCGTTTTCCCCAACCTGATGCTGAACTATTATCCTTGGGGAGTGTCCGTGAACGTAGTTCGCCCGGTCACACCATCGAAAACGGTTGTCGAATTTTATACCTACGTCCGCGATGGATCGTTGATCGATGCAGGAGCCGGAGCTGACCTGCACGGTGTCGAGATGGAAGACGAAGCCGTTGTTGAGAGCGTACAGAAGGGAATTCGTTCGAGGTTCTATTCGCACGGCAGATATTCGCCGACAAAAGAGCAGGGAACGCATCATTTTCACCGGCTGATCGCCAAATTTTTGAGTTAGGGCTTATGAGTTTAGATGTTCAAAGAGTGATCGAAGATCTTCGTGCAGAGATCAACCGGCACAGCGATCTCTATTACCTTGCCGACGCACCTGAGATCTCTGATCTTGAGTTTGACCAGATGCTTGAACGGCTGAAAGGCCTCGAGGCCGAATATCCGAAACTGATCACGCCGGACAGCCCAACCCAGCGCGTTGGCGGCAAGGCGACGGGCCTAAAGCCTTTCACCCATACGGTTCCGCTTATGTCGTTGGACAACTCGTACGATCTTGACGATCTGAAGGCATTCACTGAACGGTGTGAGAAGCTGGCCGAGGGGCGAAAGCTGGATTACGTCGCGGAACTTAAGATCGATGGTTTAAGCGTCTCGCTCCATTACGAGCATGGAATTCTTGCGACCGGAGCCACGCGCGGTGATGGCCAGCAGGGCGACGAGGTTACGCAGAATGTTAAGACTATCAGGTCGATTCCGCTTAAATTAAAGGCGGATGCTCCGGAACACGCTGAGGTTCGGGGTGAGGTATTTTTGTCGCGGTCGCAGTTCGCAAAGATCAACGCTGAACTCGACATGCAGGGCGAAAAGCAGTTTGCGAACGCACGGAATTGTGCGTCGGGAACGCTGCGGATGCTCGATTCCGCGATCGTCGCTTCGCGGCGGCTCGATATGTTTCCGTACGACGCGTTTACCGGCAGTTCGAAGATGTTTGCGACGCACTGGGAGAATTTTGAGTGGTGCGAAAGGAACGGATTTAACGTGAATCCTAATCGTCGCTTATGTGCCGATTTTGATGAACTGGCGGCGTTCGTCGCCGAAATGGAAACGGTCCGCGATTCGCTCGACTATGAGATCGACGGGGTGGTCGTAAAGGTGAATTCGACGGCTCTGCAGGACGAATTCGGGGCAACGACCAAAGCCCCGCGTTGGGCGATCGCATACAAATATCCTGCACGTCAGGCAACGACTCGGCTACTCGGGATCGGAATTCAGGTTGGCCGAACGGGGGCTTTGACTCCGGTTGCGCATCTTGAGCCAACGTTGCTAGCTGGAACAACCGTTTCCCGAGCCTCGCTTCACAACGAAGACGAGATCAAACGCCTCGACTTAAAGATCGGCGACTATGTGATGATCGAAAAAAGCGGCGAGATCATCCCGCAGGTCTTGTCGGTCGTGACGACGAAACGCGACGGCAGCGAGATGGAATTTCAATTTCCTCGAATATGTCCGGTTTGCGGCTCGGAGGCAATACGGCCTGAGGGTGAGGCCGTTCGTCGATGTACAAATGAAGTTTGTCCGGCAAAGGTTAAGGCCCGGATCGGATATTTTTCCTCGCGAAAGGCGATGGATATCGAAGGCCTCGGCGAAGTTCTCATCAATACGCTGGTCGATAACGGCTCGGTCAAAGACGTTGCGGATCTCTATTCACTGACCGTTGAACAGATCGCATCACTTGAGCGGATGGCGGAAAGATCGGGGACGAACCTGATTGACCAGATCACCGCGAGCAAGGAACGCGGCCTGCAGCGGCTGCTCTACGGGATCGATATCCGCCACGTCGGCGAACGATATGCGAAGATCCTCGCAAATCATTTCCGTTCGATAGATCGTCTTGCCGAAACGAGTGTGCAGGAACTCGACGATATTCACGAGATCGGTTTAGCGGTCGCCGAGAGTGTCTATGAGTGGTTCCGCGATCCGCGAAACATTGACCTCGTCAACCGCCTCAAAGCCGCCGGCGTCAAAACAGAAACTGACGCATCGTCGACAGCCCTGCTGGACGAACGCTTCGTCGGCAAAACCTTCGTTCTGACCGGCAAACTCGAAAACTACACACGCGATGAGGCGGCAAAACTGATCGAGGAACGCGGCGGCCGCGTTTCTTCGTCCGTGAGCAAGAAAACTGATTTTGTTCTGGCCGGAAGCGATGCCGGGTCCAAGTTGACAAAAGCTGAATCCTTGGGCGTTCCCGTGTTGGATGAAGCAGAATTCAGTCAAATGATCTAGCTGGCCTTATTGCAGCCTTCATTCCTGATTTTCTGCTTGAACGGGGTTTCGGGCCGAATACATCTCAGAAACTACCTGGGTAAATATCCCGTAGACGACCAAGACACTTACTAGTACGCCGACGCAAAAAACGATGAGGTTATTCATATTTTTGTCCTGGTCGTTGTTCCGTAAAGCCCCAACGCGAGTATCGAGGGCACCCAAAGCCCAACAAATATAGCGGTATCTCGATTTCCCTCACCAAATACCCCAAACCACAGGGAGACAGAGAAGAGGAATGAAAAAAACGCGGCAGCGAGGATAAACAGATCTGATTTTTGTAGTTTCATAATTTTAGTTAATGCCATGAATGTAGAGTTAATTATTTTTTCTAATACGTTTTTTCGCGCGGCCGGAGAATTTGGATTCGCCATTGTTACGGCGAAACTTAACCAAGGGAATTTTTGATTTGTTTCAAGAAGCATTTATAATCAAGGGACAATGGAAAAAAACTTAATCAACAGATTTTTTACGGAAGGTTTGGAACAGGCCGATCCCGCTGTCAGTGGTGCGGTCGATAATGAAGTTAGACGGCAAACTGATGGGCTGGAGCTGATCGCTTCGGAGAATTTCGTTTCAGAGGCCGTTTTGCAGGCTGCGGGAACTGTTTTTACCAATAAATACGCCGAGGGTTATCCATCTAAGCGTTACTACGGCGGCTGCGAATTTGCAGATGTGGTCGAGAATCTGGCGATCGACCGGGCGAAGGAGATCTTTGGTGCTGAGCACGCCAATGTGCAGCCGCATTCTGGTGCTCAGGCAAATATGGCTGTTTTGATGACTGCGTTGAATCACGGCGATACCATACTCGGGATGAGTCTGGCACATGGCGGACATCTAACGCACGGACATCCGCTGAATTTTTCCGGCATCAATTACCACGTTGCTGATTACGGCGTTAATAAGGACACAGAGCAGATCGACTACGATGAACTTCAGAAAAAAGCTGAGGAATCACGGCCGACGTTGCTTATCTGCGGAGCTTCGGCGTATCCGCGGACGATCGATTTTGCACGCATTGGCGAAATAGCTCAATCGGTCGGGGCAAAAGTGATGGCTGATATGGCACATATCGCAGGATTGGTAGCGGCCGGCCTCCATCCTTCACCGGTGCCGCATTGCGAGTTCGTGACGACGACAACTCACAAGACACTTCGAGGGCCGCGTGGCGGTCTGATCCTGTGCCGTGAAGAGTTTGCCGCTGATGTGAATCGCAGCGTGTTTCCGGGCGTGCAGGGCGGGCCGCTTATTCACATCATCGCGGCAAAGGCGGTGGCATTTGGCGAGGCTCTTCAGAGCGATTTCAAAGGCTATCAGCAGCAGGTGATCAATAATGCAAAAGAGCTGGCGCAAACTCTCGCCGATTCCGGGCTCCGTATCGTTTCCGGAGGCACGGACAATCATCTGATGCTCGTGGACGTTTACATGGACGGCAAGGGAATTACGGGCAAAGCGGCTGAAAAGGCACTTGACGAGGTTCACATTACGGTCAATAAGAACACCATTCCGTTCGACACCCAGAAACCATTCGTGGCTTCGGGAATTCGACTGGGCACGCCGGCACTTACGACCCGGGGAATGAAAGAAGGTGAGATGAAATTGATCGGTGAGATGATCGCATCCGTCATTCACGAACCGGAATCGGAAGAGGTACGATCGAGCGTTAAGAAAGGTGTAGCCGAAATAACCGCTAAATTTCCGATGTATCCAGATCGGCTGAAGCCAATTAGCGAAGGTGCTCTCTCCGCAGCCTGATACTTCAGATGAGATATGCGTAGCCGTGAGTTTTTCTTAGCGATAGTTGTTATTGCGGGTTTGGTCCTCGGGATATTCCCCCAGGGGGCCGATACTCGCAAACTTCCGGAAAATTACGTCAGCGATAACTGCAGTTCATTTCCCGATGGAAACTATGCTGATTGCTGCGTAGAACATGATAAGGCGTATTTTTTCGGCGGAACCAAAAAAGAGCGGCGAGCGGCTGACAATAGATTAAGCGAATGCGTGCGGTCCAAAGGCCATCGATTCATCTCAAAAATAATGTGGGTTGGCGTTCGGACAGGCGGGGTAGGCTTCCTCCCGACTCCGTTTCGCTGGGGATTTGGGAAAGACTGGGAGAAAAAACACCCGGTAAAAGGAACGAAAAACTAGGATTGGCCCGCACTTCCGCTTTCTTCATCAAACTGATCTAAAACATCCCGAGCCTCTTCAGATTCAAATTCGTAAGCTTTTTGTTCCAGCGATACTGCGGCGATACCGGCATAGATCGGATCGTCGAGGAGCGGGATCAGTGCCTGAACGGGCATCATCGCCAGCGTTTCGTAGGCAATAGCACGTATCTGCGGCAGATCTGTCTGTCGAACGATCTCCGCTATCTCGCTCGACGAATATCGGCGGGCAAGGTGATCGCCCAGTTTGTCGAGGCGAGCGTAATCGCGGTCCTTTATCGCCCTTTCTGCAAGCTGGATAAAAACCTCGGCAGATGCGGATTGGGCTTCGAGTACGCGAACACAAGTCTCTGCTAACTGCTTTATTTCAGAGAGTTTAATGTCGTCTTTCTTAACGTCGGTTGCTTTGGATTGCTCGTCAAGGGCAGTCAACAAACGGCTGACTTCCCAATCGGCATGTGCATCGTAGGAGAATTTTGGAGGCTTTGAATTTGTCGTGCCCGAGGCAGTGGACTGAAGGGCACCGACAAGCATTTTTTTTGTGATCGGCCGCAGGCCTTCCCAAACACTTGCGACCCTTCCGCCGATTTCGTTGATCGTCATTTCAATAACGTAAGTTTGCTATCAGGTGGGGGCGTTGTCAAGCGGCAAAAATTCGGTGAACGTCAGTTTTGTTTCGCCGCGACCGATGCTTTTAATCTTTTTTGAACATCTTTAAGCCTATCTTCAAAATCCGGCGACGCCTCATCCAAATTCTCAAGCAGTGCATACGGCGTATTGCCTAAATATCGTATTTCCCATGCGATCTCGCCGTTGGCCGGAGGCCTCGAGAACCAAGCTGCATTGATCTCAGCGTCGTAAACAGGCAGTTCAGGCTCAGGATTTTCGATGTTCTTTTTTCCGGCATCAGTCAACAGTAAACGCCGCGGAACCCAGCCGTATTTCCTGTAGGTCGCAAATATTTCGGCAATTAGCTCGGTGCTCATTATTTTTTGCCTGAAGGGGAAGCTGGGACTTCGATAACCTTTGGCGCCATGCGGTTCGCGTTGGCATTGGAAGCCGACGATGTTTGTGACGACATTATATTTGCTGCTTCCTTTTCCCGTTCGTCACGTCCCTTGCCGGGAGATTTGAAGGCTCCGGAGAATAGTTCACCAACAGCGAGTTTCCAGACGCCGTCCTCAAGCATAAACGGCAGATCTTCCCACGCGCTTTTCTTTGCGCTCCAGACCTCGACCGAACCCATATTTCCGTTGATCCGCTCGTCGCGAATGGTTGGTAGCGTCGCCGCGAAGGTCGATTCGGTAAAACCGTTCTCGTACATTTTCTCAGGCGTTGAACCCGTGCGTGCGGCGGCCGAGGCTCCGAATTCCACCGTTTTCTTGGTTAAATTTCGCTTGATCGCCTCGATATCTTTGCTTTTTACGGCGGCGAAGAGCTGTTTATAGGCCTCGGTTGGCGTTGCCCCGCCGCCGGTGCCGACAGATTCTTTGGCGCATCCGATGCCCAGGGCCACCAATGCAAGAACGGTTATCAAAACTAAGATCCTGAGCATAATTTCAACCTTTTCTTAAAGGGTCAGAGTATCTTACCGCAACGAGGATTTGCAAACTTCTTTCCGGTTGCTGGTGTTTAGCACAGAAGCTCTGGATAATTGATGTCGATGAAGGCTCTGAGATTTATTAACGGCAACCTCTCGCTCGCCGAGATTCCGCCGCCTGATCGGCCAGGCGAAGCCCTAGTGCGTGTCGTCAGGTCGGGCATCTGTAACACGGACATCGAGATCGTTCGCGGATATGCCGGATTTGAGGGAACGATCGGGCATGAGTTCGTCGGCGTTGTCGAGGTTGCGGATGACGCTCCGCATCTGGTGGGGAAACGCGTTACGGGTGAGATAAATGCGGGCTGCGGGATCTGTGATCTTTGTTTGTCAGGCGATCCGCGGCATTGCCCGGCACGAACGGTTCTCGGCATCGTCGGCCGCGACGGAGCTCACGCGGAGTTTTTGCAGCTGCCAAGCCGAAATCTGATCGAGATACCTGACGCCGTTAGCGACGAGCAGGCCGTTTTTGCTGAACCGCTCGCGGCTGCCTACGGAATAAATGAGCAGATCGAGATCGCAGAGGACTCCACGGTTGCTGTCATTGGCGACGGCAAACTTGGTCTGTTGTGTGCTTTCTCTTTGGCGCTTAAGACAAAGAACTTGCTGTTGATCGGCAAACACACCGAAAAGCTCGCGCATGCGTCACGAAATGGACGTGACATCTCGACGGAGCTATCCACGAATGCCGCCAAATTGTCGAATAAATTTGACGTCGTCGTCGAGGCGAGCGGTTCGGAATCGGGGTTTGCGACGGCTCTTGATCTTGTACGGCCGCGTGGAAAGGTCGTTCTCAAATCAACATTTCACGGAACGCCGACCTGGGCTGCCGCCCGAGTGGTCGTTGACGAGATAACGATCGTTGGTTCACGCTGCGGGCGGTTTGCTCCCGCGATCAAGCTGCTGGCAAGCGGTGCAGTCCGAGTGGATGACCTGATAAGCGACGAACTTCCGCTGAGCGATGGTGTCGCGGCGATGGGGCGGGCGGTGGAGAAAGGAGTGTTAAAGATCCTGCTGAGGCCGTAAGGAAACGTTTACCGATAAAATTCTTTCCCAGGTCACGCGCCGAATTGCTATAATCTGTGTTCAACAGTCAGAGGTGTCTTGACGTCAAGTAGGAGAGCATTATGTTGAAAGCCCGATCTTCTCGGCATTTTTATTCCAAATCGATCACAGCGGTTGTTTTTTTGGCGGCTGCTTCCTTCAGCATCAATGTCGAGGCCCAATCCGACAGGTTAGCGAAGTCTTTTGCTGAGATAACAAAGAGGATCGAACCGGCGGTCGTCAGTATCGAGACGAAGGGTAAGACTCAGCAGGTCTCAACTCGGCCCCCGACTCCGGGAAGCGGATCGGAGGGGAATGACGTCATGGATTTTCTGCGGCGTCAGATGCAGCAGAAACCGGTACGTGCGGTAGGCAGCGGCTTTATAGTTGAAAAAGCGGGCTATATTGTTACGAATGCTCACGTTGTAGAGGAAGCCTCACGCATAACGGTCAAGCTGGATTCCGGCGAAGAATACACCGCAAAGGTCATCGGGACCGACGAACAGACCGATCTTGCGGTACTAAAGATCGATGCTCCGAAAGATCTGCCATTTGTGAGGTTTGGCGATTCGGACAAGGCTGAGGTTGGCGATTGGGTTCTGGCGATCGGTTCGCCTTTTGGCCTTGCGAAAACGGTGACCGCAGGGATCATTTCGCAGAAGCAGCGTGAAACCCCTTTTGGCTCGGCGTTTCAGAGATTTATTCAGACGGATGCCGCGATCAACCGCGGAAACTCCGGTGGGCCGCTTGTTAATATCGATGGCGAAGTGATCGGCGTGAATTCACAGATCGCAACCTCGACGGGCGACTACAATGGCATCGGGTTCGCTCTTCCGTCAAAGGTGACCGAAAGTGTCCTCAATCAGATCATCAAGAACGGCAAGGTTCGGCGTGGATATCTCGGAGCATATCTTGATTCGGTAAAAGTAGAATTTGCAAAGGTTTACGGGCTAAAAGATGCGAAAGGCGCGATCATTACGGACGTTCGTGACCCTGACAGTCCGGCGGCGATCGCGGGCTTGAAGGTCGGTGACATCGTTACTGAGTTTAACGGGCAGCAGGTCGAATCTGCTCAGGACCTGATCGGTAAGATCGCGTCGACGCCTCCGGATCAGATGGTAAGCATCAGTTTTATGCGGGAGAATGGCGACAAGCTAGACGCCAAGAGCGCATCGATCAAGCTTCGCGAACGCCCGACAAACCGCACCGCACGCGATGACGAAGACGGTGAACGGCGCGTTTTGCCAGTGGATGGCGTAAAGGGCGATCCTAAACCTTTCGGCCTCACCGTCAGCGAACTTTCGCCGATCCTCGTTGAGAAATATAAACTCGGAACTCAGAAGGGACTCGTTGTAAAAGAGATCAATCCTGCGAGTTTTATCGCGGACGTTAAAGATTCGCTCGGGGGCGAGGCTCTCGGCGAGGGCGATCTTATACAGCGGATCAACCGCGTCAGCGTTACCGATCTCAAGGCTTTTAACGAGATGGTCTCGAAGTTAAAGATCGGAGACCCGGTAGTGCTTCACATCATCAGCTACAATCCACGGTCCGCAAATCAGGAGACCAAGATCGTGCAGTTTACGGTAAGGTGATCTTTGCGTAGGCGAAATGGAGCAGACGAGGGACGGGAAGTTTGAATCTCGTCCCTCGTCGTTTATTATTGGTAGAACAATTATGGCAAAGACAGAGATCAAAAAATACAAAAATTACATTGGCGGCGAGTGGGTCAAATCTTCGTCTAACGAGTGGTTTGACAACGTAAATCCGGCCGATACAACAGACATCGTTGGCCGCTTTCCGCTTTCGAATGCTGAGGACGTGAACGCAGCGGTTTCAGCTGCCAAGGATGCGGCAACACGCTGGCGCAGAACTCCGGCACCGAAGCGGGCGGAACTCCTTTTTACGCTTGGCGAAATTCTGCGCAAACACAAGGACGAATTTACGCAGCAGATGACCCGCGAAATGGGCAAGGTGCTTAAGGAAGCGGGCGGCGATGTGCAGGAAGCGATCGACTGTACCTACTATACAGCCGGCGAAGGAAGGCGTTTGCACGGCTTTACGACACCTGCCGAAATGCCGAATAAGTTTGCTATGTGCGTCCGCCAGCCGGTTGGGCTGTGCGGGTTGATCACGCCGTTCAATTTCCCGATGGCCATTCCGTCGTGGAAGCTTATCCCCGCGCTTGTTTGCGGCAATACGGTCGTTCTCAAATCTGGCGAAGACGTGCCTCTTTCATCGCTAAACCTTATCAAAGCATGTGAACAGGCGGGAATTCCAAAAGGCGTGGTTAATCTCGTCAATGGTTCCTCAGACGCCGGAGCGGCTCTCGTGGAAAACCTTGACGTCCGATTGATCTCGTTTACCGGTTCGACAACCACAGGCCGAGTTATTGCGGAACGCTGTGCGCAGGACAACAAGATCGTGAGCCTTGAGATGGGCGGTAAGAACGCGATCATCGTTATGGATGACGCCGATCTGGACAATGCTGTCGAAGGATCGTTGTGGGGAGCCTTCGGTACCAGCGGCCAGCGATGCACGGCGTCGTCTAGACTGATCGTTCACAAGAAGGTGTATAAAAAATTCTGCGAAAAGCTGGTCGCAAAGGTAAAGCAGCTTCGCGTTGGCGACGGTCTCGATCCAAAAACGGAAGTCGGTCCGGTGATAAATCAGCGAGCGTTGGACAAGATCCTCGGCTACATCGATATCGGCAAGATACACGATAAAGCAACGCTTGCGTGCGGCGGCGTTCGTCTCACCAAGGGCGATCATAAGAACGGGTATTTCATCGAGCCGACCGTATTCACAGACGTAAAGCGCGGAATGCGAATTGAGCAGGAAGAGATCTTCGGGCCGGTCACGAGCGTCATTCCGTTCTCAACGCTCGATGAAGCGATCGATATCGTAAACGGCGTCAACTACGGCCTTTCATCAGCGATCTACACGCAGGATGTTAACCAGGCTTTCTACGCAATGCAGGAGCTTTACACCGGGATTTGCTATGTAAACTCGGCCACCATCGGAGCCGAAGTTCACCTGCCATTCGGCGGTACAAAGGGAACCGGTAACGGCCACCGCGAAGCGGGAACACAGGTTCTCGACATCTTCAGCGAGTGGAAATCGCTTTACATAGATTACAGCGGCAAGCTCCAAAAGGCACAGATCGACGCTGTTGAAATATAGACCAAATCGATTTAGAATTTCGAAGAAAATAGGCCACAGATAAAACGGATTCGACGGATCCACACGGATAGTCATTTTTAGCTCCGTGGAGATCCGTTAGATCTGTCGGATCTGTGGCCAACTCTTTTATGTCCATCGAAAAAGCACGCGAGAGCCTCAAGCACCAGTTTGGCTACGATTCCTTCCGGATGAATCAGGAGGCGGTGATCGAGGCTGTCCTTGATAAGAAGGACTGCGTCGTGCTTATGCCAACCGGCGGCGGCAAGTCGTTGTGCTATCAGATACCGGCGTTGATGCTGGATGGGTTGACGGTCGTTATTTCGCCGCTGATCGCTCTGATGAAAGATCAGGTCGATGCCTTGCGGGCGAATGGCGTCGAGGCGGCGTTTCTTAATTCCACGCAGACGAATCGTGAACAGATCGAGGTCTTTCAGGCGGTTCGCAGCGCCAAGCTGAAGCTTTTATATGTTGCTCCTGAGCGGCTTTTGCAGAGCGGTGACCAGTTTCTGGATTTTCTGCATCAGACCGATGTTTCGCTCTTCGCGATCGACGAGGCTCATTGTATTTCAAGCTGGGGACACGATTTCCGGCCGGAATATCTACGGCTCGCGACGCTCAAACGAGAATTCCGGGATATTCCGATCGTCGCATTGACCGCGACGGCGGACAAGCTTGTTCGAAAAGATATCTTTGAGCGGCTTAATATACCGGACGCAGAGCTCTTCATTTCCAGCTTTAACCGGCCAAACATCTTCTACACGGTCGAGCCCAAGCGCAAGTCATACGAACAACTCCTTGATTTTCTCGAAAAACGAAAGGACGATAGCGGCATCATTTACTGCCTTAGCCGCAGTTCGGTCGATTCGCTGGCCGCTGATCTTCGTGAGGAGGGTTTCAGTGCTTTGTCATATCACGCGGGGCTGGACAAACAGACTCGCGACAAACATCAGGAATCTTTTCTAAAGGACGATACGAAGATCGTCGTCGCGACCATCGCCTTCGGTATGGGCATCGATAAATCGAACGTCCGGTTCGTTGTACACATGGACTTGCCAAAGAATATCGAGAGCTACTATCAGGAAACCGGGCGTGCCGGCCGTGATGGCCTCGCGAGCGATGCTTTGCTTTTCTTTAGTTGGGGTGACGTGATCAAGCTGAAGGGTTTTGCCGAGGTTGAGGGAAATGCTCAACAGTCGGCGATCATGCTCAAAAAGCTCGATACGATGGGCAGTTTTGGTGATCTGCGGACGTGCCGGCGAAAGTTTTTGCTCAACTATTTTTCCGAGCCGATGGAGGAGAATTGTGGTAATTGTGACAATTGCACCACCCAGGTAGAGAGGTTCGACGGAACAGTGATCGCTCAGAAAGCCCTGAGTGCGGTGTACCGAACGAATCAGCGTTTTGGCCTCAGCTATCTGGTCGATTTTCTGCGCGGTTCGCAATCTGAAAAGATCCGCGACGAGCATAAGAACCTAAAAACCTATGGCGTTGGGGCTGATATCTCTAAAGACCATTGGACCGAGTATTTCAAGGATCTGATCTCTCAAGGCTATCTTGCTCAGACCGAGGGCCAGTATCCTGTGCTCGTATTGACCGAGACGAGTTTCGATGTTCTTTCGGGAAAAACTACGGTCGAATTGATCAAGGCCCGGGTGCGTGAGGAGAAAACGAAACGTCTTTCGCCGGAAGTTACTTATCCGCATATTCCTGAACTGTTCAACGATCTTCGGCAGGTGCGGACCGTCTTCGCCCGGGCTGAGAATGTTCCGCCTTATGTTGTCTTTTCCGATGCGACGCTTGTCGAGATGGCAACATATCTGCCGCAAACAGAGTGGGAAATGCGAAAGATCTCAGGTGTCGGTGATCTTAAGTTCGACAAATATGGAGCCGATTTTCTGAATGAGATCCGCAATTACTGCGTCCGGAACGGCCTCGTCTCACGGATCGATCTTAAATCTCCGAAACGCGAGCGAAAACAGCGGACAAAGCGTGATGTAAATGGAAAAGATACCTATCACACGTCGCTCGATCTCTTTCGCGATGGCCTCTCGATCCCGGAAATTGCGAGGGAACGGTCTCTTTCCGTGACGACGATAGAAAATCACCTCGCCCGATTTATCCCGACCGGCGAAGTTCGCCTTGATCAATTTGTTGCGATCGAAAAGGTCGAGCCGATACGCGAGGCGATCGAGAAGTTCTCCGATTCGAACGCCCTTTCGCCGATCAAAGAGTATCTTGGCGAGGATTATTCATACGGTGAAATAAGGGCCGTGATGGCGGCTGTGTCTGGCGGGTGAGCATCCTGCTCGCCCTGCGATCCCGACAAACCGGGCAAATACTCAAAGATAAAGAACCAACGTAGAGCAGTGTACTCACCTTCCAGTTGGCTAATGGCATTTTAGAAAATCACAACAAACAGTTATAATTCTGGGTTAAAAGAATTTGTTATATCAATAAAACCTTAGGAGTTATTTAAGATGAAGATCGGATTACCGAAAGAGATCAAAGACAACGAATACCGCGTTGGGTTAACGCCGGCTGGTGTTCAGGCATTGACCGCGGCTGGCCATACTGTTTTCGTGCAGAAAACAGCGGGCGAGGGCTCGGGATTTAAGGATGAGCAGTACACAAAGGCCGGCGGTCAGCTGCTCGACACGGCGGATGACGTTTGGGCCGCAGGCGATATGATCGTCAAGGTCAAAGAGCCAGTCGCTCCCGAGTATCCGCGGATGCGTGAAAATCAGCTGCTTTTCACCTACCTACATCTCGCCCCGGAATTCGAACTTACTAAGCAAATGCTTGAGCGAAAAGTAACCGGCGTTGCCTACGAGACAATCACAAGCGGACGCCGCTTGCCGCTGCTCATTCCAATGTCTGAGGTTGCGGGCCGTATGTCCGTGCAGGTCGGTGCCACTTACTTAGAGAAAATGAACGGCGGCCGCGGCATTTTGCTCGGCGGCGTTCCGGGGGTTCCGGCCGCAAATGTGGTCATTATCGGCGGCGGTATCGTTGGAACTGAGGCAGCAAAAATGGCGGTGGGCCTTGGTGCTAAGGTCACGATCATTGACCGTGATCTCGACCGTCTGCGTCAGCTTGACGATATTTTCCTGTCGAAGGTTCAGACACTTGCCTCATCGCGTTACCAGATCGAGGAAGCCATTTCGCATGCAGATCTCGTGATCGGTGCGGTCCTGGTAGTCGGTGCTGCGGCCCCGAAACTTGTGACCCGCGACATGCTTCATCTCATCCCGCAGGGTGCGGTGCTGGTTGATGTTGCGGTCGATCAGGGCGGATGCTTTGAGACCACCCACGCGACGACCCACTCGAACCCGACGTATTACGAGGAAGGCGTACTGCACTACTGCGTAGCGAACATGCCGGGAGCCGTGCCGAGAACCTCGACCTTTGCTCTGACAAATGCCACGCTGCCGTACGCATTGGATCTCGCGAACAAAGGCTTTGAGAGAGCGATCGCTGAAGATTCAGGGCTCTACGAAGGTGTCAACACCTACGCAGGCAAGCTCACCTATGAAGCGGTTGCCACATCGCAGAATCTCGAATACACGCCGCTCGACACTCTCCTCGATCTTAAATCGGCATCGGCTGGATAGACGGTTATTTTAAAAACGAAAAAGACGCGGGCGATTTTCAATTGCTCGCGTCTTTTTTGTTTGTCAGGCATCGGGGTGCTAGTTTTTTCCTTTCTTTGATTTCTCCATCTGGGCAGGCAGTTTTTCGACTGCCGCGATGATCTGGTCGCAGAACTCGAGCGAATCGAGGATCGATCCGGTCTCTGAGCCCGCGTTTGTCTTATCGAGTTCCGCTTTAAGCGCTGGTTGGTAGCGTTGGGCCGCTGCCGCGAGAGCTTTCACGGCCTTTGGGAAAAGGTCCGCAAAACTCTGTTTTGCTTTCTTATCGTCAGGATCAGGCAAAATCGCTGAATCAGGCCGTTCCGCAAGGCCGTCGATGTCGTCTACCGCCTTTTGCAATATACGTTTGATGTCGAGCAGCAGTTGAAACCGGGAACTCTCAGGCAGGACGCCCCATTTTTCCTGTTCCTTGGGCGATATCTTAGCCCCGTGAACGTCCACCTTCAGGGCATCAAAGCGACGGTCGATGATCTTTGTCAGCAGGTTTATTCTATCGTCTATTTTTTGAGCGTCGCGGATCAGTTCGACCTCTTCGGCGGTGAAATAGTCGCGTTGGGCTGAGGCTGTCGGCGGCAGGATCACGAACGCGACGCCTATTGCTATCAAAAACAGAAGTTGGAATTTCATAACGGCTACTGGTTAGGTTTCCTAACCGTTGGTATTACAGAGTCGCCAAAAAGCGAATCGGTTGCCTGAGCCCGCACGGAACGGAGATATCCCATCAGCTTTCTGACGTAGGGATCGTAGCGGAGCGGCAGATCGCGGCGGATGACCTCTATCCTCGGTGCCATTCCGCGGAGCGATATCTCGAGTCGTTTGAAATTATCCAGCACCTTACCGCGCCCGTCATCTTTCTTGTTGAGGAAGCCGAGGGCGTCGTCCATCAGAGCGTGAAAAAAGCCGAGCTCAAGATACATCGCCTCAAAATTCTTAGCCGCGCTCAATTTTTCTGCCGCCGTCAGGCGCAGATTCATCATCTCCACGGAGAGCTTTGTGCGGTCCTTGAGATCGGTCTTTGCATTGAGCCGGGTCATTTCGTCTTTTGAGATTATCTTCAGCGGCGGCGGAGCAGCCTCGAGTTGATCATCCTGAGCTGAGGCCGCAGTGAATAGGGAAAAGTTAAGAATTAAAAGCAGAAAACCGATAAAAAGGTAGCCAAATCCTTTAGCCGCCCGATTAGCTTTAAGTGTTAACCCTTTTCTATTCACTATTTTTTCTTTCCTTTGCCGTCTTTCAAAAGTTTTTGGAGCTGCGGCAGCCTGAGGTTGACCTTTTCAATGTCTAGTTTATTCGCCTCGGGATCAGCAAGCCGGAGATAGAGTTGGTAGTTCGCCATCGCGTCCATAAATTCGCCGGCCTCGTCATGAATTATACCTAAAAATAGATAAGCACCCGCCGATCGCGGCTGTGCGGCCGTGAGCCATTCAAACTCGGTCTTTGCCTCCGCGAATCGCTTCAATTGAAAAAGAGCTGTTGCCAGATTAGCATGAGCGGTGAAGTTATCGGGAACAATTTCGAGGATCTTTCGCAGTATCCCGACCGCCGTTTCGAATTGTTTGCCCTGAACCAGAGCCGCCCCAAAGCCAACAGCGTGATTAACGTTACCCGGTTCCGCGTCGGCGGCTTTACGGCAATAGAACAGCGCCTTTTCCGGATTTTCACGGCGATAGAGAGTACAAAGCCGCCCTAATACAAACGCATCAGTCGGATCCTTTTCATACAATTTTTCCAGATCGGCAGGTTTGGTTGATCTCGCCGAAATAAGCTTACTTCTAAGCTCAGATGAAGAGGTGCTTTGCTCTTGGATCGAATCTAATTGGGCTGCTGCTTCGTCATATCTGCCTTCGATGGCGAGAATGCTCGCTCGCAGGAGCTTCAATTGATCCGATGGGGCCGACAATGTTTCGATCCGAGCGGCCAGGTCTCTTGCTCTGGCGATGTCCCCTTCAAAAAGGGCGATTTCTGCGAGGAGGAATAATGCCGATCGATTCTTTGGGTCAGTTTCAAGGGCTTTCAACGTACTTGCCTTGGCAGCCGAACGTTTTTGCAGCGCGTTTTCGAGGGCTGCCCGTGCTGACCAAAGGGCCGGCGTCGCGTTGGCTTTTCCGGTAAGCATGCTGATTTGCACCAGGAGCTTTTCCAACTCGGCTGATGGAGCTTTACTATTTATACGGAGTTCGGTCAGGGCCGTCAGGGCGACAGAATTCTGCGGTTCGAGGCTGACGGCTTTGGTCAGAAGCTTCTCGGCCTCAGCAAACTCTCCTTTGTCTATAAGCAGGGAACCAAGCCCCGTCATCGGCAGTGTCCAGTCAGTACGCAGATCGATGGCCAGCCGAAAGGACCTCTCGGCTTCGTCTTTCTTTCCCAGCATCAATTGAGCGGTGCCGATCTGGTATTGAGCCTCGGGAAATGCGGGCTCGATCTTCAGCGCCTTTTCATAGAGCTTGATCGCACCGGCGAGATCGCCTTTTTCGTGCAGGTTTTGTGCCTCACTAAATACCGCGACGGGGTCGTCGCTTTTTTCATCATCCTGGCCAAACGCGGGAAAGCTCACGATAAAAGCGAAAGTGCCGATAAGCAGGGCAGACGCCATCGAACGGCTTATTGCACGGCTTATTCGAACCAGATCTCGGGTAAACAATTGATACAACATGAAGATCGAATGCTTAATAGTAACACCGACGAGGCGAGATCTTCCAAGGATTTTCGTGTCCGCCGTTTGCGAAGTTTTTTGGTCTCAAAGATTTGCGTTCCTACTTTTTTGTAAGTTAAAATTTTGAGTTTGAACGTGGCGGCTTTTGTGGCCCGCGTTTCCCGCCGAAATGATCGTATCGCTCAACAGATATTCTCCTTAGACGGCGTCCAAATAGCCAAAATTTGTGTATTTTGACAACTCATTTGAGATGCATTTGCATGGAATTTTGTTGGACGGAGAATTCGCTCATTGGCGTCCGATTGGTTTAGACTAGGTATTAGAAAAGTAGTTATTACAGAATAAGATATTTTTATAGTTGGAGATTTTTAACAATGGCAAATCCGATGGCTGATGAAATGCGGCGTTTTCGCGGCAGTGATGAAAAGAATCCGTTCGAAGCAATGAGCGAAAGGTTCGACCGTGCCGCCAGGCTGCTCAATCTCGAAGAAGACCTTTACGCCGTGATGCGCGTGCCGAGTCGTGAACTGAAAGTTTATATTCCGGTAAGAATGGACACGGGGCATATTCAGGTTTTCGAGGGCTTTCGCGTACAGCACAATTTTGCTCGCGGCCCTGCAAAGGGCGGCATTCGCTACGCCCCGGACGTTACTCTCGACGAGGTGAAGGCCCTCTCAGCGTGGATGACGTGGAAATGCGCGGTCGTCAATGTTCCTTTCGGCGGAGGTAAGGGCGGTGTCATTTGCGATCCGCACCAGATGTCGATCGGCGAACTTGAGAGGCTGACGCGTCGGTATACGTCGGAATTGATAGATTTCATCGGCCCCGACAAAGACGTGCCAGCACCGGACATGAACACCGGTGAACAGACGATGGCATGGATCATGGATACATATTCCATGCACATGCGCCACACAGTGAACGCGGTCGTCACCGGTAAGCCGGTCGCTCTCGGCGGTTCGCTCGGGCGTCGCGAAGCTACGGGCCGCGGCGTAATGTTTACAGTAAATGAAGCTATTAAACGTTTTAACCTCACGCCTGAGCAAACGACCGTTGTCGTTCAGGGTTCGGGAAACGTAGGCGGCATCGGTGCGGAATTGATGCACGCGGCTGGTTACAAGGTGATTGCCATATCGGATGTCGGCGGCGGTGTTTACAATCCCAACGGCCTTAATATCCCGCACGTTCTCGAATATCTGAAGAACAACAAATCACTCGAAGGCTATCCGGATGTCGAATTTGTGGATAACAAAGCACTGCTCGAACTTGAGTGCGACGTTCTTGCCCCGTGTGCGACTGAGAATCAGATCACATCGGAAAATGCTGACCGCATTCGCTGTAAAATTCTTGCTGAAGGAGCTAATGGCCCGACCACACCGAAAGCAGATAAGATCCTGCACGATAAGGGCATCTTTGTCATTCCGGACATTTTGGCTAACGCCGGCGGCGTCACAGTCTCATATTTTGAATGGGTTCAGGACCGTATGGGATATTTCTGGTCTGAAGCCGAAGTGAACGAACGCCTTGAGGTTAAAATGATCGCAAGCTTTAACGAACTCGTGCATTATGCAGATAAACATAATGTGGATTCGCGAACAGCGGCGTACATGCTGGCAATCGATAGGGTCGCCTATGATACTCGTATGCGCGGGATCTACGCTTGATCAGCGACGGCAAGGTTCGAAAAAACTTGATTTTTGTGGGTAGTTACGTTAACGTCAAAAGTCGGGGGAATTGTCTTTAAGTGTTGACTTTGAAGTCAAACTCCTCTATAAACATAGCGTAAGTATTGATTTTTCTTTATTTGCACTACGTCCGGTTTCCACCACTTTTGGGTTTGGTAACTAAGCGTAACGTATGCAATAATTATGGAATTGTTTGAGGTCGGACGCGTTTTGCGGCTGATCGATGTTGTTACTATTTGAAATTTAATTTTCTATTTCGGCGGAGGAATGTGATGAAACTCGCTACAAGAGTGTACGTTGTTACACTTATTATATTAACGCTCGTGTTCGCGGTGTCGGCCCAAAAGTCCGAGAAAGAGCCCAGGAACACGGCTCCAACTGTTGGAACTGGAGGACCCGTTGGTGGTCCGACAGGTCTTTTTACTGTCTATGACAGCTCGACCTTGAGAAAAGGCGAATACACCCTGAGCGCGTCACTCAGCAATTACGACCGCGATCCGGGTAACGTCGACATCTCGACCGTCCCGCTAAGTTTTCAGGTCGGCCTCTCTAATAAATTCGAGTTGTTCTTCACGACCGAAGGCTATCGCGGCGTCAAGGTGAATGCTCCGCAGAATCTTTCAGGTTTTTACCTGCCGAATTCGCAGCTTCTGATCGGTAACGCTCTCCGTCGCCCGGGTGCGATCGTGCTTGAGCCGGGCACCTCAGGAACTCGTGCGATCTATCGTCCGATCGGTTCCGCCTTTACGGCGTTTCCATTCACGGGCGGTGTTTTCTACACCCCGAACCTCGGCACAGCAGTTAACACGCTTGGACCGCCGAGAGTCGGCGGAGCTCAGGATCTGTTCCCGGGCGTTGGTTCGGTTTATGGCAGCATCCTTCCGGGTATTGTGCTGACCACGTCGCCGCTGATCAACGGCAACACGGCTCCGGCTAGCTTCTCGACCGCTCCGACGTACACTGCAGATGCTCCTTTCATCAACAGAACGTGGGGAACGTCGTCGTTCAACACGATGAACGTCGGTTTCAAATGGCGTTTCAATGATGAGAAAGCAGCGTGGGGCCATGGTATCACCGCTTTCTACCGCTACTATATGGATAGCGGCAGCGACCTCGCTGGCTTCAACATGATGCAGCGTGGTTCGGGCCCGGGCAGCAGCAAGGGCGACATCGGCGTTACCTATTTCGTTGACGCACGTGCCACGAAGTGGGCTAACGTGTCGTTCAATGCGGGTTACCTCTACACCAGCAAGGTCAAGGGTACATTCGCAGGTGCTGACTATGTAATGTTCGATCCAGGCGACGAGCTTCAGTTGTCGGTCGGTGTTGATTTCCCGGTAAATAAATTTTTCCAGCCTATCCTCGAGTTCCGCTCGTTGGATTATGTTGGCGGACGTACCCCAAATGCTCTTGAGCAGAATCCTAAAGACGGTATCGCTGGTTTCCGCGTTTATCCGCGTCGCTGGTTCGGCTTTGGTTTGGCTTATCGCTACAACTTTAACCAACAGGATTTCGACAGCTTCCAGGGTGATACGACCTCAAACTCGGTCACCGTTCTTTGCGGACCTGTTTCGCTTCCTGGCTGCGTTCCAACCACCACGACGGTCACCCGAGAAGGTGTCCCGGTTGGTCTTGGAACTTCGGCAGATCCGCACGGTTACATTGCTAACTTCTGGATCGGTCGTCGCGATAAACGCCTTGGCGAAGTCGTGAACCAGCCAGCGAACGTTGACTCCGTCTCGCTGAGCGATATGGTCATCACGCTTCCTTGCCGTCCGGGCACGACATCCAAATCGGGTGCCTGCAACGACAGCAAGACGATCAGCGTATCGACCAAAGCGAGCGATCCTGAAAACGACGTCCTTACCTACAACTACACCGTCTCAGGCGGACGGATTGTCGGAACAGGTGCAAACGTTCAGTGGGATCTCAGTTCGGCTCAGGTCGGAACTTACACGATCGTGACGGGCGTCGATGATGGTTGCGGTGTTTGCGGCAAAACGGATACCAAGACGATCCGCGTTGAAGAATGTCCTGACTGCCAGGCTCCACCGAAGACTTGTTCGTGCCCGACGCTGTCGGTTAGCGGACCTGCCGGAATCACGAATCCTGGCGACACCATGACCTTCACGGCAAGCGCAAGCGGCGATGTTACCTATAACTGGACAGTTTCGGCTGGTTCGATCGAATCCGGTCAGGGAACGCCAAGCATCACTGTTCGCACAACCAAGGAAATGGCTGGCTCGAACGTAACCGCTACGGTAAACATCGGCGGCACAGACCCAACATGCAACTGTCTTACCACTGCGTCCGACAATGGTGGAGTAGCTGCGATCCCGACCGCAACCCCGGTTGACGAATACGGTGCTCTCAAAGATGATGACGTCAAGGCTCGTGTTGACAACTTCTATATCCAGTTGAACAACAATCCGAGTGCTAAGGGCTACATCATCAACTACGGAACAGCCGCTCAGATCAAGAAGCAGAAAGCTCAGATCATGAAGGCGATCACCTTCCGTAAATACGATGCAGGCCGTGTGACGTTTGTTGACGGTCCGAACAACGGCGAGGTTAAGACCAAGTTCTGGTTGGTACCTGCCGGTGCGGACAATCCACAGCCGTAAGCATGCAAGCTTCGCATCCCTCGGGATGTGAACATCAAATAACCAAGACGGCCGGGACGATCATCACGAAGTCCCGGCTGTTTTTTGTTTAAATATCTGTGCTTGTATTAAGCTAATGCTTAATTTCGCTTTGCATTGGCATTGCTTTTCTGTAAGATAGTGGTTGTTCGTTTTCATCGGCATCAACAATAGTTGTGTCAATTTACCAGATTAGTTTGGATGGAACTGCAAACCTGTGGGCCCGTTCTGAGCATCAAACCAGCGACGCGGCGCTTGCTCTGCGATCAGGTACTTGTTTTCAGGCCTTCTCATCTTTGTTATTAGGAATCTCAAGACTATGCCGAACCTAAGAAAGCTTCGATCCGTTTTATCGATATTGTTGACCGTTGCGATCTCGCACGTTTCTTTGTCATTGGCATTCGCTGCTGACGTACATTCGGTTGACGCAGCTGATTCGTACGCTGACTGGCAGGTCGTCGGCCCGACTGGCGGCGATGTGCGCGTCGTCGAGATCGATCCAAAGGATAAGAACCGCCTATATATCAGCACCCTCGACGGTCAAATCCATACGTCCGCTGACGGCGGCAAGACATGGCGGCTTCTCGTTAACCTGAACAAGGCTGAGCTTATCTTGGATCAACTGCTGGTCGATTCTCAAGATTCGCGAACGATCTACACCTCCGGACATCGCGGAAACGCTCCCGGCGGCTTCTTCCGCTCGACCGACGGCGGTGAGACTTGGAAAGAATCGAAAGAACTCAAGGGCGAGTCGATCCACTCGATGACCCAATCACCGGTCGATCCAAAACTCATCCTCCTGGGAACAACACGAGGCGTTTGGTCTTCGAAAAATTCCGGTGAAAGCTGGGAGAAAATATCGTCGACTACCATGCCGGTGAATATCGATTCGCTTGCGATCGACCCAAGGACCGAGAACACGATCTACGCCGGAACCTGGTGGCGTGCCTACAAGAGCACCGATGCCGGAAAGAACTGGCGTCTGATACGCGACGGAATGATCGATGATTCCGATGTTTTTGCCGTGACGCTAAACCCGAAAAATCCAGATCACGTCATTGCTTCGGCGTGCAGTGGTATTTATGAGTCGTTCAACGGCGGGGAAAAATGGGCCAAGATCAATGGCATTCCGTCCCAATCGCGCCGAACCCGAGATATTCTGCAGCACCCGACGATTCCCGGCACGGTATATGCCGCGACGACCGAGGGATTCTGGATGACGACAAATGGCGGGAAGAGCTGGGCTCTGACGACGCAGCGTAACCTTGAGATAAACTCGATCGCTGTTCACCCCGACGAGCCGAATCGTGTTTTTATTGGAACGAACAACTACGGCGTAATGGTCTCGAACGACGGCGGGCGTAATTTCCAGCAGACAAATACCAATTTCAGCAGCCGTTTCACTTATCTCGTCACGCCGGACGTTCAGAAAGCGAATCGCCTTTACGCTGCAACGCACAACACGGCGACCGGCGGCGGTTTCTTTTTTGTCAGCGACGATAGCGGTGCAACTTGGAAGCAGTCGATCGGCTTAGACGTTGGCCGAGTCAGGACATTCACGCTCCGTCAGGATGAAACCAACCCGAATTCGATGTTTTTGGGAACCAATCTTGGCATATTCCGCACAACTGATCGTGGTAATTCGTGGACTCAACTTGCCGCCGCTAAGCCGGCAGCAAAACCGCCGGTCAAGAAGCCCGCCGCGAAGCCCGCTGCAAAGCCAGCGGTTAAAGCGCCTGTTAAGTCGACGGTTAAAAAAACAGCAGCGGTCACTGCCCGAAATGCTCCTCCCGCTGTCACGAATGCAGCGGCGGCCTCAGCACCAAAGCTTATCCCGGCGCTCACTGACAAAGTGACGATCATCGAAATGATCCCTGGCGGCGGGCTCTACGCCGGAACGGATAAAGGCCTTTACCGCAGCCTCGACCTCAACAAAGGATGGGAAAAGCTTTCTTTTGGGGAAGGCTTGAATGAAAATGTTTTTGCAGTTCACGTATCGGCGGCACGGCCCGATACGGTTTGGGTCGGAACGGCAACGTCGGGTGTCCTCGTTTCACGCGATAAGGGCATGACGTGGAATAAAGCCGGCGGAGCGGCTGATAATGTGCCGGTGAGTTCCATCACCTCCGATCCGAAACGCCCGGATTACATCTATGTGGGCACAACTCAGACCTTCTATCTTAGCCGTGACAATGGCAAAACATGGACACGCCGCGGCGGCAATCTCTCGCTGGGTAATTTTACGAGTATCCTGATCAACCCGAACAACACCGACGAGATCATTATCTCCAGTGCGATCGATACGGACGGCGGCGTCTTTATTTCGTCCGATGCCGGTAACCGCTGGAGACGGGTGGACACAAAAGAGATGAAACTACCGAGCCGCCGAATCTGGTCAATGGCCTTCGATCCTCAGGATCCGGACCGTATCTTTGCGGCGACGCATTCCTCTGGTGTTTACAAGATCGAGCGGATCGCCAAAACGACCGCCGGAATGTGATCGAAAGCCGGTCAAACTAAGAAAAAGAGCTGTCTGAAAATCAATTCAGGCAGCTTTTTTATTTGATCAGAACCATTGCTGGTTCGGAAAGCTCCCTACGCTTGACCCGGCGGTTGTGAGTTGGCAACTTGGAACTTTTCCGCTGGAATTCTATAATCTGACGAGATAACAAGGAGCCATCAGTTTGAAGCAAGAGACCGCTCGTGAATCTGCATCGGGGAAGCCTGGCTGTCGGGTTTCGCGATTACCATTCTCAGAGATACCGCACCAGTCGCGGCTTTTTGTTCAGTATCAGAACGACCCTCTGTCCCTCAAAAAATTCTACCCTAACGTACTCGCATCGCCCGACGATGTCGTGTCATTTATTCCGACGGTACTTTCTAATTACACGACCGATCGCGGCCAACTCTGCGACGTTCTATCTGAGATCAACACGGCTCTCGATACCGGTGCTCTAACGGGTGAGAACATTGAGAAGCTCAGAGATCTGGAAACGGTCGCGGTTATAACGGGACAGCAGGCAGGATTGTTCACCGGCCCTCTCTATACGATCTATAAAGCACTCTCTGCCGTAAAGCTGGCCCGGGAATTGACTGAGAAAGGAATAAAGGCCGTTCCGGTGTTTTGGGCGGCGACCGAGGACCACGATTTCGAAGAGGTTTCCGAAGCGTTCTTCGTAGACAAGATAGGCTCTGTTACCGTTGCGAAGTACTCGCCCAAAAGCAGGATCGAGGGAACGCCCGTCGGGACCGTTACGATCGACGGCGAACTGGTGAAAATGATCGAACAGGTTTTCGATGATCTGCCCCGAAATGAATTTTCGGCAGAGATTCCCGACCGATTAGCTCAGATCTGGGCCGAGGGGACGAAGTTTGGTGAAGCATTCGGGAAGACTCTGGCTTGGTTACTTGGCAAATTTGGGATCGTTTACATCGATCCGATGCACCCAGGTGTCAAACGGCTTTCATCTCCGATCTTTGCGTCGGCGATCGAGAATGTGGACGCGATCGTGTCGAGCGTTGTTGCTCGCGGCAGGGAATTGGTGGATCAGGGCTATCACGCGCAAGTTTTGGTCGAGGAAGATTACTTTCCACTGTTCTGGCACGACGACGAAGGGCGGCGTCTTGCCCTCAGAAAGACCGGTGAAGGCGTTTTTAAGGAGAAAACAGGCCGAAGGTCGTTTTCCGTCTCAGAATTGCGTCAGATCGCCGTAAATGAGCCGGGCCGTTTCAGCCCGGGCGTCATGCTGCGGCCTGTGGTGCAGGATTTTCTGTTCCCGACCGCGTGTTATTTCGGCGGCGGGGCTGAGGTTGCATATTTTGCCCAGAACAGTGAAGTTTACCGGGTACTCGGACGTCCGGCGACGCCCGTATTCCACCGGCAGAGTTTTACCGTAGTTGAGGCAAAACAGCGCCGCGTGCTTACCAAATTCGATCTTGAACTCAAGGATCTGTTCGATGAGAAGGAAAACACAATCCTGGATCTCGCCGCGAACAGTGTTTCGCCTGAGACCGCGCGGCTCTTTGCGGAGGTCGAAGAGCGGATCAATACGGAGATGAATCGGCTCGACCAGGCAGTTTCGCACATTGAGCCGACGCTTGCGGCAAATGTTGCCCGCCGTCGGCATCGGATCGTCTATCACATAGCGGCGTTGCGAAAGAAATCATTGATCGCAAAGGTTCGAAACGATGAGATCTCGAACCGCCAGATCGCCGAGCTTTTTGCAAGCCTGATGCCGAACGGCGGGCTGCAGGAACGCACGATAAACGTGTTCTCGTTCCTGAATAGATACGGATTGCAGTTCATCGACTGGATCTACGACGCGATCGATCTTGATGACAAAGATCACCGGATAATAGAGCTGTAAATGAACAAGATAAAGATCCTATCCGATAATCTTGCAAACCAGATCGCCGCTGGCGAGGTAGTCGAGCGGCCTGCGTCTGTCGTCAAGGAACTCGTCGAAAACTCGATCGACGCCGCCGCGGCACGCATCCAGATCGATATAGAACTCGGCGGGCGACGCCTGATGCGGATCAGCGACGACGGCGAAGGCATGAGCCGCGACGACGCGATCCTGGCATTCGAACGGCACGCGACTTCGAAGATCAAAACTGCGGAAGATCTCGGCAGCATCGCAACGCTCGGGTTCCGCGGAGAAGCTCTGGCGTCTATTGCGTCTGTTGCAAAGGTCGAACTCTTAACAAAGACCGAACCCGAAGGCACGGCCTCTCGCGTCGTTATCGAGGGCGGACGGCTGATCGACGTAAAGGACGCCGCACGCGACACGGGGACGACGATATCGGTCCGCGATCTTTTTTACAATACGCCTGCGAGACGCAAATTCATGCGGTCCGAGGCGACCGAAAATTATCATCTGACCAGTATCGTCACGCACTACGCACTCGCTCACCCGGAGATCGCTTTCACGCTGACGAATAACGGCCGCGAGGTCATCCGCGTCGCTCCGGCGAAGGATCTGCGGGAACGGGCATTCCAAATATTCGGCCGAGATCTGCTAGAGAGTCTTTTGCCAGTCGATGGCGGCAGGGAATATGTGGCGAAGGTATCTGGATTTGTGTCCGCTCCCCGTGAGCGTCGAACAACGCGTGATTCTCAGTATTTCTTTGTAAACAAACGCTTTGTCCGCGATAAAACGATCGCGGGCGGCCTGCTCGAAGGCTTCCGTTCGGTCCTTCCGCACGGCGTTTATCCGGTCGCATTTCTGTTTCTCGAAATGCCCCTTGAGGAGATAGATGTGAACGTCCATCCGGCGAAAACCGAGGTGCGTTTTCGCCGCGGAGAAGCTGTAAAAGATGTGATCGCCGAGGCCATTCGTGCCGCTCTCGCGAACGCCGGGATCGTGGGGGAACTTAGGCCCGAGCGTGATCTTGAACCCGAAACTCAGCCAGTCTATGCTCCGCCGGTACATGTTCAGCCGCCTGAGCAAAGCCGGATCGAATTTATTGACAACACGCTTGAATTCAAGCCGAAAGATACTGAACAGGCACGTGAGCCCGAGCCGCTTGTTCGCGTCGCCTCCGCGAATCCGCAGCTCGAGCGAGGCGATGTTTATCATCCGCTGGTTGTCGAAGATCCGTCTTTAGAAGCGGCCGGATTCTTCGTGGCCGAGGGCATTTCGGTTCCCGAAGAGCGGTTGCCGCCAGCGGGCTATGCGGTTTTGCCGCCGGTGGATTCAGGAATAAAGGTCGCTAGATCGATCGAGATCGACGCCGTTTCCGGTTCGAAGATCCAGCCGATCGGACAGCTTCATGACAGCTTTATTATCGCAGTGGATGACGAAGGCCTGCTGCTGATCGACCAGCACGTGGCTCACGAGCGGATCCTTTTCGACAAGTTCCGGAAGAGCGAGACGGACCGGCAGATCGAGTCGCAAAATCTGCTTTTGCCTGAAACGATCGACCTTTCGCCGGCTCAATCCGAGGCCTTTCAGTTGATCGAGGACGATCTGGAATCGCTCGGATTCGGACTGATGCGCCTTTCGGGTCGAACGGTGGCGATCAAGAGCATTCCGACCGATCTGCAGCCGGCGGAGGCGAGAAATCTGTTTTCGGAGATCCTGGACACTGTCGAGCACGAGAAAAAAGGCGGTGCGAAAAAGACCTTGCGGGATTACATCGCTGCCAGCCTGGCCTGCAAGGCGGCGGTCAAGATCAACATGAAGCTCACGCCCGAGAAGATGCGCTGGATGATCGACCGTTTGCTCGTCACGACGTCGCCGACCACCTGTCCGCACGGACGACCGGTTATTTTGCGGCTTTCGATGAAGGACATTGAGCGGGCGTTTCACCGAACCTAGATGGAAAACGAAAAGAAACAAATACCGGAGCGGCCCGATGCGTTTTGGAACAGGGTTTACGCGGGAGTTGTGGTCTCGGCCTTTGTTGTGGTCACGGCTCTTTGGGCATTTGGTAAATATTTCAGATGAGATCACTCGATTGGGCAATCGTCGTCGCGTACCTTATTTACGTCGTTTGGGATGGTATCCGAATGACGAAGCACAGCGGCAGTAAGGAAGGGTATTTCCTAGCCGATCGCGGCCTGCCGTGGTGGGCTGTCGGGCTGTCAGTAATGGCGACGCAGCTTTCGGCGATCACCCTCGTTGGGACTACGGGCCAGGCCTATAGCGATGGGATGCGATTCATTCAGTTCTACTACGGACTGCCGTTTGCGATGATCATTCTTTGCGTGACGGTCGTACCGTTCTTTCACCGGGCCAATGTTTTTACGGCCTACGAGTACCTTGAAAAGCGCTTCGATGTAAAGGTTCGCACGCTTACGAGCTTCTTTTTTCTCATCTCACGCGGACTTGGCGTTGGTACGATCATCTCAGCGCCATCGATAGTTCTCTCGATCGTTTTCGGCTGGAATCTGATAGCCACGATCTTCGCGATCGGGCTCTCGACAACGATATACACCGTGTTTGGCGGCGTTCAGGCGGTCACGTGGACGGACGTGAAGCAGATGGTGATCATCGGTTTTGGGCTGAGCGTCTGTTTTCTGGTGATCCTGTGGAGCTTTCCGGCCGGTGTGACGCTCGGTGACGGACTCCATTTGGCGGGCAGTCTGGGCAAACTGAATATGGTCGATACCACTTTCGACCTGAAGGAAAAATACACCATCTGGTCGGGATTGATCGGTGGCCTATTCCTCATGCTCGGCTATTTCGGCTGCGATCAGAGCCAGGTGCAGCGGTTCCTCACGGCAAAGTCGGTTGACGAAGGCCGCACTTCGCTATTGATGAGCGCTTTTTTGAAGATCCCGATGCAGTTCGGGATCCTGCTGATCGGCATCATGGTCTTTGTGTTTTATCAGTTCACGGCACCGCCGATCGTTTTTAACCCGGCGGAGGTCGACAAAGCGGCCCAGACAGAAGAATTCCGGCAGATACAGAGTAAATATGCCGCGGCTCATGCCGAACGTCGCGAAGCTGCTTTGAAATTTGAACCCGAAGATGGGCAGTTACGCCAGAACTACATCGAAGCGGATAAAAAGTTCAACGAGAGCCGCAAGGAGGCTGTTGCATTCGTCCGATCGACCAGTAATCCTGGCTTTAACGACATCAACTACGTCTTCCCGACATTCGTGCTGGAAAATATGCCGATGGGCGTGATCGGGCTGTTGATCGCCGCGATATTTGCGGCGGCGATGTCATCCATCGCGGCGGAACTCAACGCTCTGGCGACGGCGACGACCATCGATTTCTACAGGCGTCTTTATAAGCCCGACGCTACCGACGCGCACTATGTAGCCGTCGGCCGGGCGACTACGTTTATCTGGGGAATCTTTGCGTGTATCGTTGCGATCTTTGCGACAAATCTGGGTTCGCTGATCGAGGTCGTCAACAAATTTGGCTCGTTCTTTTACGGCTCGCTGCTTGGGGTGTTTGTGCTGGCATTTGTGGTAAAAAGGGCTCGGGCACGCGGAGCATTTTTTGGGTTGTTGTTTGGAATCACTTCGGTTTGGACGGCGAGTATTTTTACCGACATTGAATTTCTTTGGTTCAACGTGATCGGCTGTCTGGTTACGGTTTTGGCCGGTTTCCTGATCAGCTTGACGGTCGGAGATGAACCAGAACGCGGAGACGCAGATACACAGAGTTTATGAGACTGACGAGATCAAGAGCCTTAACAGTTATTTTGTTTGCGGGTAGTTTGCTTTTGCATTCAGCACTCCCGCTCACGACGTCAGCGCAGGTTAGGCCGGTAAATGATTACGGTGCGTTGGGAATTGGCCGTTTGCTTAGAAAGCTGAATACAACGGCGAGCGTGATGATGGTCGGAGCACATCCTGATGATGAAGATTCGTCGCTGCTGGCCTTTCTCGCACGCGGTGAGAACGCGAGAACATCTTACCTGAGCCTGACCCGCGGTGACGGAGGGCAGAACATCATCGGGCCGGAACTGTTCGAATCGCTCGGTGTCATCCGCACCGAAGAGCTACTGCAGGCACGCCGTTTGGACGGTGCGGAGCAGTATTTTGCCCGGGCATTCGACTATGGCTTTTCAAAATCGCTGGCGGAGGCGAAGCAGAAATGGGATGAGAAGATCGTTCTCTGCGACGTCGTTCGCGGGATCCGCGGCTTCAGGCCGATGGTCGTTTTATCACGGTTTTCGGGCACACCTTCGGATGGTCACGGCCAGCATCAGTACGCCGGCTATATTACGCCTCTGGCTGTGAAAGCGGCGGCGGATCCGGCTCAGTGCACGCAGTCAGGAACGCCTTGGCAAGTGCAAAAATTTTACAGCGGTATCGGCGGAACACCGAGTTTGCGGGTGAATACGGGGCAGTTCGACACGATGCTTGGGAGATCGTACTCAGAGATCGCGATCGAAGGCCGCAGCCAGCACAGGTCGCAGGGTGAGGGCCGGATCGAGGTACGGGGAGAAAGATTCTCGGGCTTAAATTTGGTAGACAGTAAAGTCGCGAAGGTCGAGAAGGAAACGAGCATTTTTGATGGTCTCGATACGACGGTCACGGGCTTGTCAGCGGTTGCGGGGAACTCTTTTCCGGGGCTCGCGGCAGATCTCGAATCGATCAAGAGATCCGCTGAAACGGCACTGAAAGAATTTCGTCCGGTCGAGATCCGAGCGATGTCGCCGGCGCTTCAAACTGGGCTACGATCGACCAGAGATGCGAGAGCCAAGCTCTCGAACAGCTCCGAGGCGAGCAGTCGTGCCATTGACTCGATCCTCGCCCGTAAGGAAGCTGAATTTTCGGCGGCAATAGCATCGAGTTATGGCATAACGCTCGACGCTTTATCTGACAAGGAAACGGTGGTTCCGGGTGACGATCTGCTTGCGAACATTAACGTTTATTTTCCAAAAGATCAGACGGTCAGCGTCAAGCAGATCTCGCTGAAGGTTCCGAGCGGCTGGAATGCCGCGAAGACTGTTGCACCAACGGCCGCAAATCCTGGATTTGCTGGTCGCGATGTCGCGAACCAAGCAGAGTATTACGCAGTGACTGTCGCAAAAAATGCGGTGATCACCCAGCCATATTGGCTTATCGAACCGCGTGATGGCGATCTGTTTCGTTGGCCTCAGGATGATACACAGAACCTGCCGTTTCAGCCCCAACTCCTGTCCGCACAAGCGACATTCAGCGTGGGTGGGATCGAGATCGTGCTCGAACAGCCGGTGCAGTACCGCTTTGCAGATCCGTCGCGGGGCGAAATACGGCGTGAGATCAATGTAGTTCCAGCCCTATCGCTAAGCGTCGATCAAAGATTAATTGTCATCCCGCAGAGTGAAAAACCGCAGACGCGAACGTTGGCAATCAACGTAACAAGCAACTCGGTAAAGCCGATTTCAGGCGTCACGGCTTTGAGTGTCGAAAAGCTGCCAAAATGGGATATTAAGCAAAATTCAAGCGGCTTTATGCTCAAAACCAAAGGTGAGAATTCGACTTTGAGCGTCCATATGAGCATTCCTGCAAGAACGCAGCTCGGTACCTATTACATCTCTCCGAACGCTTCGTCCGGCAACGTTACTGCCGAGCAGACAATGACGACGATAGCTTATCCGCACATTCAGACGCACCGTTATTACACGCGTGCCGAGACAAAGGTTGAGGTTCTCGATCTAAAGGTGTCACCCGTCAAGGTCGGCTATATTATGGGCAGCGGTGACGAGGTGCCTGAGGCGATCAGGCAAATTGGACTCGCGGTCACGATGCTTGAGGAAAAAGATGTCGCGTCGGGCGATCTATCGAAGTTTGACACGATCGTGGTCGGCATTAGGGCGTCGGAAACGCGGCCTGATCTGGTTGCGAATAACGGTCGACTGCTCGAGTACGCAAAGAACGGCGGCAACGTCATTGTGCAATACCAACGCGGTAATTGGACGGCACTTGCTCCATTTCCGGTGACGGTCGCGGATACTCAAAGAACGGCTGCAGGTAGCATTGCACGCGTCGTAGACGAAAACGCCAAAGTGAATATTCTCGAGCCCGCACATCCGGTATTCAATACGCCGAACAAGATCACTGACGCGGATTTCAGCGGCTGGGTTCAAGAGCGGAATGCTTATAACCTGGTGACCTTTGACGCGCAGTTCACGCCGCTTCTAGAATCGCATGATGCCGGCGAGGCGGAGAATAAGGGCGGACTCGTTGTCGCGCAGTTAGGGAAGGGAACTTGGACGTATTGCAGCTATTCTTTCTTTCGCCAATTGCCGAATGGCGTCAGTGGAGCGTATCGGTTGTTCGCAAATCTACTAAGTCTGCCGAAGGCACAAAAACCGAAAGCGACGAAGTAAAGTCAATCGAAATTTGGGGGATCTCGAATGAACCTTTCATCCAAGCACAAGACACTGATCACAAAGGTGATAAACGTATTCGAATCCGGCAAGCCGGACGGGAATTATAGTGTGATCGCGATCTTTAACGACGGGCCGAATGACATCAGGCAGATCACGTACGGACGGTCTCAGACCACTGAATACGGCAACCTTGCCAAGCTCGTGAAAAATTACGCAGCGGCGAGCGGAATATACAGCAAAAAGCTAAAACCCTTTGTCGACAAGGTTGGCGTTACGCCGTTGACGGACGATGATACCTTCAAAACCCTGCTCAAAAAAGCTGGTAACGAAGACCCGGTCATGCGGACAGTTCAGGATGTGTTTTTCGATGAGGTTTATTACAAACCGGCGATAAAATGGGCGAGCGACAGAGGTTTTATTTTGCCGCTTTCGGCATTGGTCATCTACGATTCGTTTATCCAGAGCGGCAGCATTTTGTCGGTGATCCGCAATATGTTTCCCGAAACTGTCCCGGCAAACGGCGGAAATGAAATAGAATGGACGACCGCTTATGTTAACGCCCGCCACGAATGGCTTGCCAACCATTCACGTGAAGCAGTTCGCAGCACGACCTATCGCACCAAATGTTTTAAGGCTGAGATCGACCGTGGAAATTGGCCGCTGACCAGTCTGCCGATAAACGCGAACAGGACGAAGGTTTCGTAAGCTACTCGATGACGACGAGGACGTCTCCCGCCCCGACCGTGTCGCCCTCGGCGGCCTTGATCGCGGCGATCACACCGTCTTTGGGAGATTTCATTTCATTCTGCATCTTCATCGCCTCGACGACGACCACGCCGTCACCCTTTTGAACGGTATCGCCCTGGGCAACCAGTACCCTGACGACCTTGCCGGGCATTGCGGTCTTGATCTCAGCTTTCCCTGAGGCGTCAGTATCATTGCCGGCGGTTCCACGGAGCCGTTTGGGATCGATAATGCGGATCTCGTGAACCCCTGACTTTACCCGCACCAAATTCGTATCGTCTGACTTTGCCTTACGAGAAACAGAAGCCTCGAATATTTGACCGTCTTTTTTGAAGAGAAAAACACCGGATTCGGGCTCTGAGGCTTCTAGTTCGTACTGCCTTCCGTCGATGCTCGCGACGACGCGTTCGCCATCGCGCACGATATCGATCTCATATTTGTTCCCGTCTGTTTCAGCAAGAAATTTCATCGCAAATCAACTAACGTTTCGATACCGCCCGGGCCTTTTTTTCGAAAAGAAATTCTTCGAATCGCTCCTCATTCAGCCACCAGTACAATGTTCCCACCGCGAGCCCTAATGCCGGATAGGCCAATAGAAATGTGGATGGCAGCGAGAAGCCGTACCACAACCAACTCGCCAGATTCAGCAATACGAAAAAGAAAACGGCGGAAATAACTGCCGACCTAAGCACGACATGGTTTTTTCCTTTCATCCGCAGCTTTTCCCAACGGAGAAACTGCTTTCTGGACATTTTCTTCATCAAGATGGTTATTCCTACAAGCCCTTTTTGATCTTTTGTTCGAGCAAATAGCTTTGGTATTGGCCATTACCAGACCACCATGCTACAGATCCCATAAGGATGCTCAGGAACAAAGTAAACACTATGCTGAACCATAAAAAAATTGGAGGGCGTCGTTCGAATACATACTCTACGAGCACCTTCGCCCCCGTGAAAAGAACAAAGAAGATCAGAGCTTTTTGAACGATGAACACGGCCTTTCCGTGCCTAATCTTTTGCTCCCACTCAGTAGCCTGTTTTTCAGACATCGCCATAAAAACACCTCAATACCTAAGCCTTATTTGGCTGCGGCGTTACGCGGAGATATGGTTTGATCTCGTTCCAGCCGGCAGGGAATTTGGCCTTCGCGTCTTCGTTCGAAATCGACGGAACGATAATGCAATCGTCACCATCCTTCCAGTTTACGGGTGTCGCGACGCTGTATTTTGCAGTGAGCTGGAGCGAATCGATCACACGCAAAATCTCGTCAAAATTGCGGCCGGTGCTTGCCGGATACGTCAGTGTTAGTTTGACCTTTTTGTCCGGCCCGATGACGAAGACGGAGCGAACAGTGAAGGTATCATTCGCGTTCGGGTGGATCATTTCGTAAAGGTCAGAGACCTTTCGGTCGCTGTCGGCGATCATTGGGAAATTGACGGCCGTTCCCTGTGTTTCCTCGATGTCTTTTTCCCAGCCAACGTGCGAATCGAGCGGATCGACGCTCAGGCCAATGACCTTGACGTTGCGTTTGTCGAATTCCGGCTTGAGCTTCGCAGCCATGCCGAGTTCGGTGGTGCAAACCGGCGTGTAATCCTTAGGATGCGAAAACAGAACGCCCCAGCTATCGCCGAGCCATTCGTGGAAATTGATCTGTCCCTGGGTTGTTTCTGCTGAAAAATCGGGCGCTGTGTCCCCTAATCTGATCGACATATTAAAGCCTCCAATGAAAATTTCGTTACTGCGATTGTAGCAAATGATCTACGAGAGATTTAATCCTCCGATTCTGCCTGCTCTTCACTTTCGGGTTCGGCTCGACGCAACCGGAGCAAATGGATCCTTTTCTCGTCGGCTCGCAGTATCTCAACCGCCAGCCCGCGAAGCTCAAGTTTTTCGCCTTCTTTGGGGACATAACCGGCCTCGCTCGTTACCATACCGGCGATGGTGGTGTAATCTTCGTCCTCGAGATCGGCGTCGAAGATGCGTTCGATCTTGAAGATCTCGGTAGAACCGATAACGTCCCAATAGCCATCTTCGCCTTCGACGATCTCGATGATCTCTTCCTGCTCGGTGTCTTCGTCTTCGATCTCGCCGACGATCTCTTCGAGAATGTCTTCGACGGTGATCAATCCGGCGACGCCGCCATATTCGTCGATAACGATGGCGACCTGCACATGATTGAGCTGCATGTCTTTAAGAAGTTCTGACGCCGTTTTTGTTTCCGGGATAAAGAAAGCGTCGCGTAGGATCGTGCTGACCGGTTTATCTTCCTTTCCCTCCGCCCACGCCTGCATCAGATCGCGGACGTAGATCATGCCCTCGATATTGTCGATGCTGTCGCGATAAACCGGCAGACGCGAATACTTTTCCTCAACGATCAGGTCCCGCGCATCCTTAACCGTTGATTTGACCGGCAGAGCGCATATTTCAGTGCGTGGCGTCATTATCTCGCCTACTCGGGTGTCCGAGAATTCGACCAGCGTCTCGATCATCTCGCGTTCCTTTTCTTCGATGATCCCTTCGGCTTCGCCAACTTCCATTAGGGCCTGGAAATCATCCGCACTGTCCTCTGTCCTGTCGTCTGAGGAGTCGGGAGCTGCCGTAAGTTCCATTTTCAGGCGTTCCTTTGCGGTCATCCTGGCATCGAACGGTGCCGCGAGCTTGGAAACCAGCGAAAAGAGCGGCCCAACGATCGGTAGAAAAAAGAGCAGCCGCTTGTCAGGATTGCTCGCGACAACGATGCGGGGAACTATCTGTCGAAAGACCACGGTTGAGCCTAACCCGATCACCAAAGCGGCAAGCAAAAGGCGGGTCCGGTCATCGACAAACCTCAGCAAAAGCAGAGTCAGGATCACGGAATAAACGATAAGCAATATCTGGATGGTCGCGGAAAGTGCGAATCGATAGCGCGGCCGGTTTTCCAGCATTTCCCGCAGCATCTCAGAGGTTCTGTTATCGTTTTCTTCGACATCGGAGGCGAGCCGGCGGAGGCTGACATCAGAAAGGCGCGAGAATGCCATGTCCACGGTCGCGAGAAGAACCAAAGCGAGCAAAATAATCACTGCTATGACTATTTCGATTTCCATCTTCTATTGATTTTACGTTGTTTTGCGGCTTCCTCAAACAGGCTTATCCGTTAAATTAATGCGAACTCCTTTCCCTGCTCAATTTGTCCAGGATCGGCTGCATTTCGCTGAAGATCTTTTCATCCCATTTTCCGAGTGCGTTCTGGCTCTTTAGCCTGGCGACCGCTTCTATTGCAGCAGCCAGACTTCGCTTGGCATGCTCATTTTGTCCAAGCTTTGCCTCCGTGACGCCGACACTTTTCATCGCTTGTGCCCAGTCTCGCAGGGCGACCAGGTTTGCTTGATCGCTTGTCGCCATTTTGCCGAAGATATCGGCTGACCGCGTGTATGCAGCGAGAGCGGCCGGCAGGTCATCTCGAGTCTTCTCCAGGTCTCCCAATCGCGTGTAAAGCGTTGCCAGATCATCCTGATATACGGTATTCCTGGGTTCTCGGCCGATCAGCTCTAGTATGGTCTCCTCTGCCTGGCGAAGATAATTGACTGCTTCGGATGCTCTTTTAACGAGGGCCAGGGTCACTCCGTATCGCGACAGGGCCCGGCCAAGATTTTGCCGCGCCTGCGTATCGGAAGGGTCGATCTCGACGGAGGTACGAGCGATTTCCAGAGCAGTCTTAGCATACTTGAGGGACACGTCGTTCTTGATGCTCTCAAAATTGCTGCCGGCCAAAGAGTACACTAAAAAAACGGTTTTCTGGATGTTGGGGTTTGAGGGATATCTTGAGCGAAGTATCTCCGCTGCCCCAACCGCTTTTGCGTTTTCAGCCTCTGCCTCTAACTGTTGACCATCCCAGGATAGTGCATTGGCGAGATAAGCCGTTACCATAGCGGTCAGCCTTTGAACATCGCCGTCGGCCGGGTCGAGTTGATCGAGTTCTATAAGTGCCGTACGATATCTCGGGATCGCCAGATCGTACTGGTTATTGATCGCCAAGCGATGGGCGTCATCGATCTGGGCTTCGACATAGGACTTTTTGACCGCAAGATCCCCGGGTGTTTCATCTGCCAGAGTTTTGAACACATTGAGGGCGGTTTGCGAATCTTCGGCTGACTTTTGAAACTCACCCTGAGCGAAGCGGATGCGTGCCAGTTCTTTCATTGTTGACGCGAGCATCAAACGATGCTCGGCTGTGGGCGGGAGAGCATCGATGATCGCCTTTGATTTCAAGTAGCTTTCAATTGCTCCAGCAAAGTTACTAAGATTTGGCTTGCTCGGATTTCCCTGTAGGTCACCGACTTTTTGATACGCTCTCGCAAGTTCGCTCTCGAGGCTTTCGTCATTTCGGCTTTCGGCCGCAAGTTTATCAAGATAATCGAGGGCGCGGAGGACCAGTGTTTCACGAGCATCAATTGAACCCGAAAGCCGCTCGATCTTTGGAGCTATCTCGAATAGCAGCGACGTTGATAACTGGCGTACCTCCTGAAAGCGTCGCTCGGCCCGGTCACGTTCGGCTCGGGCGATGGCTGCCTGCCACAGAGCGATGCCAAGTCCTGTAAAAACGGCTAAAACGACAAATACCGCCGCAATGACCGTCGTTTTATTCCTTCTGACGAACCTCGACGCAAGGTATGCAAATGTGTTTGGGCGGGCCGTTACGGGACGCCCGTCGAGATAGCGCTCGATGTCTTCTGCTAATGCCTCGACCGATCCATAACGTCGTTCGGGTTCCTTGCGGAGAGCCTTTAGGGTAATGTTGTCGAGATCGCGAGAGAGGCGGTTTTTCACATGGCCGTTAGATCTTGAAATTACAGATGAAGGCGAGCGAGCCTCGCTAGACTGGAGCGACAGCAATATCTCGTCGACGGTTTTCCCTTCAAAATCGAACGGCTTCGAGCCGGTCAGCAACTCGAAAAGCACTACTCCAAGCGAGTATTGATCCGACGCTGTCGACACTTTTCCGCCAATGATCTGTTCCGGTGAGGCGTACGCGGGAGTAAAGGCGCGGAGGGCCGTTTGTGTCTGTTTTTGGTCTTCATGAAAGATCTTTGCCAGGCCAAAATCCAGAAGCTTCGGCTCACCTTCAGATGTCAGAATGATGTTTGACGGTTTGATATCGCGGTGAACGACCAAATTGCGGTGAGCGTACGCGACGGCGGAGCAGATCTTTAGGAAAAGTCTCAATTTTTCGGGGATGGTCAGATCGTTATTTTCGCAGTATTCGATAAATTCGTCGCCATCGACATACTCCATCGCGAGAAACGGTTCGCCCTTGTCGCTTAGCCCGCCGTCATGCATAACGGCGATATTGGGGTGGTGTAGTCCCGCGAGGATCTGACGTTCCTGCCTGAACCGGTTAATGACCTCAGAACCCGCGATCGATTGTCGGACGATCTTCAGTGCAACCTGCATCGAAAACTCGCCGTCATCCCGCTCGGCAAGAAACACCGTGCCCATTCCACCGCTGCCTATCTCGCGGATGATCCGGTAGTTACCGAAGTGCCGCTCGGAATAATCGGATTCCGTGTCCAGGATCTTCGAGGCGAGGTCGATCGAGTTTTCTTCGATGAGATTTTCAGGCTCGTCGGATGCATCGAGCAGCGAACGCACCTCACGGTAAAGAGCTTCATCGCCGTTACAGCGTTCCCGCAAAAACCCGTCACGCTCCTGCGGAGCGATCTCGAGCGTTTCCGAAAAAATGTCCTTAATATTTTCCCAATCCGGTTGTTTCACTCAAACACATTATCGTTCGTCACGACTTGAGTTCTCGCTGGAACCAGGCTTTTGCAAATGTCCAGTCGCGCCTGACGGTTGATTCGCTGACCTTTAGAATATAGGCGGTTTCTTCGATAGAAAGGCCTCCGAAAAAACGCATTTCGACGATCTTCGCCTGCCGCGGATCGATCTTTTCCAGGCTTTGCAAGGCTTCGTCGAGGGCGATAAGATCGATCGGCCGCTGTTCCGGTATGCTGATCGCATCATCCAATACCAGCTTATGCCCAGCTCGCTTATTTGCCCGGCGAGCGCGGGCATGATCGATCAAAACCTTGCGCATCACCCCGGCCGCGACCGAGAAAAACTGGGCTCGGCTCTGCCACGAGACATTCTTCCAATCTACTAACCGCATGTATGCCTCATGCACGAGAGCAGTCGCCTGCAGTGTATGATCGCCGCGCTCGTTTTGCATATAAGAACCAGCCAGGCGTCGAAGGTCATCGTAGACGATGGCGAGGAGTTTGTCCGGCGATGATTCGTTGCCAGCCCCAAACTCATTTAGTAATTTTGTTACTTCGTCGGTCGTCTTCATCGCGGGCATTCAATATTTGGCTCTCATTATACGAACATCCCGGAGAAAACAAAAATTTTTTCCGCCGCCGGTTGGCGCTTTTGCTCTGATTTTCCGCCCTATAGGTTGAAAGGAAAAATCTGCCTGCTCGGGGGAACAAAAGGAGACCATCATGTCACGTCAATCGACTCGTATCAGAATAGCTATAGTAACGCTTTTCGTGTTTTCGATCGCCATTGCGGCGCAACAGTTCTTCTCAATGCGTTTTGCTTACGCTGAGAGTACGATGACGGAGCAGACAGAAACTCCTTCGGAATTGGTAGATGCTGCGGCGATGCCAATAGTAGCATGTGCTGGAACGCCTGGATTTACTTCACCGGCGGTGCCTGAAGTTGGGGTTGGAGCCCAGCCGTTAGCCGTTGCCGTCGGAGATTTTAATGGAGACCTAAAACAGGATTTCGCGGCTACCAACACGGGCGGAAATGTTTCGATCCGCTTGGGTGACGGAGCCGGTGGATTTACCTCGCCCGCCGTTCCGGAAGTAACGATCTCTGGTGTTCCCCAAGCGATCGCAACCGGAGATTTTAATGGCGATAGCAATCTGGATTTTGTTACGGCCAATGCTAGTGCAGGTCCGGATAACGTCTCGATCCGGCTAGGGAACGGTGCAGGCGGGTTTACGGCGGTTCCTAATGTTCCGGTCGGTTCCAGTGGCACCAGCACCCCATTTTCGATAGCTGTAGGCGATTTCAACGGCGACCTGAAACTGGATTTCGCCACGGCCAACCTAAGTTCCAACAACGTCTCGATCCGTCTTGGGGACGGGGCGGGAGGTTTTACATCGCCGGCGGTTCCGGAGATCACAGTTGGAACCGCACCTTCATCGGTCGCAGTGGGAAACTTTAACGGCGACAGCAATCTGGATTTCGTTGCCACAAATCGAACCTCGGGCACGGTCTCGATCCGTTTGGGGAACGGTACCGGTGGATTCACTTCGCCGGCCATACCGGAAATCACGGTCGGCTCATTCACCTCATTCGTTGCTGTCGGTGAATTCAACGGCGACTCGAATCCGGATCTGGCTGTGGTGAATGGCAGCGGTGACACGATCTCGATCCGTTTGGGAAGCGGAGCGGGAGCATTTACGTCGCCTGCCGTGCCTGAAATATCTGTTGACTCTAATCCTCGCTCAGTGGCGATCGCAGATTTCAATAACGACGGCAAACAAGACTTTGTTACTGCCAACAATGGTGGAAGCACTGTGTCGTTTCGCTTGGGTAACGGTGCGGGAGGCTTTACCTCACCGCCTTCACCTGAAGTGGCAGTAGGAACGGATCCCAGGTGGATAGCTGTCGGGGATTTCAATGGAGACAGTAAAGCGGATTTTGTGACGGCGAACAATAGTGGAAGTAACGTCTCGGTGCGTCTCGGCACTTGTACAATGACGACACCGACTCCAACCCCGGCCTGTTCGCCTGTCTCATGGAATGCTGCGGCCCAATCACCGGCCGCGGTTGGGCAATACGCCTTTGCCCAGAACGGGGAGGACATGTATGTGATCGCGGGTTATACCAACCCAATTGCTCAGACAAACGCCGTTCGGCGGTATAACGCATCGACGAACGTGTGGACGTCTCTCGCCAATTACCCGGTCGCCACGTCTGGTATGCCTGCGGCCTTCTACAACAACAAAATCTACGTTGCGGACGGAGCAGTGGGGGGGAATGCAAGTACTTTCTTACGTGTTTACGATGTATTGACTGATACGTGGAGTTCGCCCTCGAACAGGCCCGGCTATACTAGTTCCGGTTCAGCCGCCGGGGCATACAATGGCAGTGTTTACTTTGTAGGGGGCGACTTAGGCATGACTCCGGGTGACCCTACAAATGTGGTCTCGATCTATAATATCGCCGGCAACTCGTGGAGCTCTGGACCGGCCGCTCCATCTCCGTATCGTCTTGGCGGTTATACTCAAATTGGTCAATACCTTTATTTGATCGGTGGTTTCACGGCTACATCGGTAAACTCGTCCGTCAGCATGAGGCTCGATATGGCCACGAACACCTGGAGTACGGGCCCGGCGTTTACGCCCCAACGGGCTGATTTTGCGCTGGCGGCCGTTGGAACGAGGCTTGTAGCGATCGGTGGTGATCTTTCGGGCGTCGGGTTTAATCCATCGGATAAGGTGGACGAACTTGAGACCAGCGCCTGGCCCGCCGGAACGTGGGTTGCTTCGCCTTCGAATCTACCATCCCCGCGCCAGGCAAATCAGGCGGGCTTCTTTAGCACCGGACGTTCGGGTGGCGAGATCTGGAGTACCGGCGGCGTAAACCCAGCCGGTAACGCAGTCATTCAAGATCACCTTTATCGAACGGTTTGTGACGGTGCAGTGACGCCGACACCGACACCAACACCGACGCCGACGCCAACACCAACGCCGACGCCAACACCAACACCAACACCGACACCTGTGCCCGGGGCTCAACGCATTGCGTTCGTGCGATCGATCGACGCTAACACAAACAACGTCGAGATATATTCGGTCGATCCCAACGGCAGCAACGAAGCTCGTTTGACGAACAATAGCTTCTTCGATTCGCAGCCCGCGTTCAGCCGGGATGGGGCGAAGATCGCTTTTCTTTCCAATCGAGACGGAAATAATGAGATCTATTCGATGAATGCCGATGGATCCGGCACTGTCCGGCTCACGAATGATGCGCAGAACGACAATGCGCCGTCTTTCAACGGCGATCGCAGTAAGATCGTGTTCTGCACCCGCCGGGATGGAAATGACGAGATCTACACGATGAATCCCGACGGGACGAACCTGTTGAGGCTGACCAATAACGCGGCAGGAGACGGCGATCCGTCATTCAGTCCGGACGGAACGAAGATCGTCTTCACGTCGCAGCGCGACGGCAATTCGGAGATCTACTCGATGAATGCCGATGGAACAAATCAGGTTCGCCTCACGAACGATGCCAGGATCGATTTCGAACCCGATTTCAGCCCGGACGGCAGCAAGATCGCTTTCACCTCGGACCGTGCGGGCCCAAATTTCACGTACGAGATCTTCATAATGAACACAGACGGTTCAAACCAGACGAATGTTTCGAATAATGCGGCGTCCGACCAGGGGCCATCATTCAGCCCGGAGGGCGATAGGATAGTCTTTTCGACATTCCGTAACAGCAACCAGGATCTCTTCGTGATGAATCTCGATGGCTCCAACCAGGTCAGGCTCACGACCGATCCGGGTTCCGATCTAATACCCACATGGGGTGGGCTCAGTCTGATCCCGACACCAACCCCGACGCCTACTCCGACGCCTACTCCAACGCCACCGGCATGTGGATTTGTTGTAACGAATACGAGTGACAGCGGAACGGGCAGTTTGCGCTCGGCAGTTATTTGTTCTAACTCGACGGCTGGTGAACAGACGATCACTTTCGCGGGCGGTGTGACCGGGACGATTACGCTGACAACGGGCGAACTCTCGATCACCGATAGTGTGACAATTACTGGCCCGGGCTCGAGCGTTCTCATAGTAAGCGGCAACAACGCATCGCGCATATTCAACATCGGAACCGGCAACCTAAACGTCACCATCTCCGGCCTGACCATCGCGAATGGCCGGCATCGCGGAGCCGATGCAATGGCCCTTGGGGCGAATGGCTTCGGTGGTGGGATTCTCAACGACAGTGCGGGTACACTCAGCATTACCGACAGTATCCTTTCTGGTAATGCGGCGATTGGCGGCGATGGTCAGGCGAGCGGGAGTGGCGCGAATGGCGGCATCGGTAACGGTGGGGGCATTTATAACCGAAGCACCGGGACGGTGACGATTACAAACAGCACCCTCTCTGGCAACTCGGCCACGGGGGGAAACAATAATCCCGACATCGGCGTCGTTAATGTTTTCGGTGGTGAGGGCAACGGCGGCGGTGTCTACAACCAGACAACAGGAACCGTGAACTTGATAAACTGCACAGTATTAAACAACTCAGCCCGCGGTGGCACAGCGTCAACAACTGTCAACAATCTCAATAAGGCGTTGGGAGGAGGTGCATCTGGCGGTGGAATTCTCAATAACGGTGGGACCATAAATATCACAAGCAGCACTTTCTCGGGCAACTCGGCCTCAAAGGGCGATACTCGTACGCCCCCTGGCCCGGGTGGAGGGGGAGGCACTGCATTCTCAATAGGAGCTTCTGGCGGTGGAATTTCCAATATCAGCCCCGGCATCGTGAATGTTGTAAAAAGCACGTTAGCCGGCAATTCCGCTGGTGGCGGCAACTTCATATTGGGTACCAGCGCAACTTTGTGGATCGCGTCTGGTGGATCTGGTGGCGGAATATCGAACGGTGGTACGACAAATTTTACAAACAGCACGATCGTTGGCAATTCAGCCTTAGGTCCTAATTACACGGGCGTAGGCGGCGCTGGTTGCAGCATTCAAAGCTCGGGTGGCGGTATTCTCAATAGCGGCCAATTGACTCTCACGTACAGCACTATCAGTGGAAATTCGGCCGTGGGTGGAAATAATTTAGATAATGGCGGCAGCTGCGTTGGCGGCGGTCTCGGCACGGGCGAGGGAGGGGGCGTTAACAATTTCATGGCCAACAGCACCGTGAATGCAAAGAACACTATAATTGCTGGTAACACCGTATCTCCGACTGGCCTCGGCCCAGACTTTATTAACATCCTCACCTCACAAGGCTGGAACCTGATCGGCAATAGCAGAGACGCGACGATCACGCCGTCGCCCGGAACCGCCGACCAGATCGGGACGAATGGTTCGCCGATCAATCCGCTGCTTGGGCCGCTGGCAAACAATGGTGGGTCGACCCAGACGATGGCACTGCTCACGGGCAGCCCGGCGATCGACAAAGGTGCGGCGGCGGTTGACCCGATCTCTTCGCTCGCGATCATAACCGACCAACGCGGCCTCGTCCGTCCCTTTGACGATCCGGCGATCTCAAATGACTCCGGAGGCAATGGCTCTGACATTGGTGCATTCGAGGGGCAAACCGGAATTGCTCCGACCCCGACGCCAACGGTTACTCCGACGCCGACGCCGACGCCGACGCCAACGGTTACTCCGACGCCGACGCCGACGCCGACGCCGACGCCTACGCCGACACCGACGCCAACACCGACTCCAACTCCAACTCCGACGCCGACGCCGACGGCTACGCCGACGCCGACACCAACGCCGACGCCGACGCCGACGCCAACTCCAACTCCAACTCCAACTCCGACGCCGACGCCGACGCCGACGCCAAATCCAACGCCGACGGCAACTCCGACGCCTGTGGTGCGGACGATCTCTATCACGGATATGACGGGGAGCGAGGGGAATTCAGGCGTGACAGGGTTTGTGTTCGAGGTCGCGATCTCTTCGGAGCCGCCTTTGGGGTCGCAGGTTCGGCTTGATTACTCGACAGTAGACATCACCGCGACGGCGGGCAGCGATTATCAGGCGGTATCAGGCAGTCTGACCTTTAACGCCGATACCGAGAATCTACAGCGTATAACCGTGCCGGTCATCGGCGATACCGTGTTCGAGCCGAACGAATCGTTCTTCGTTAAACTGACAAATTTGACCGTCACCGGCGGAGCGAACATCATCCTCGTCAAATCGGACGGCATCGGCGTGATATTCAACGACGACCCGAACCCGTCGGGCACCCCAACGCCGACCCCGACCCCGCAGGGCCGTGTCGAAGGTGATGTCGTTGACGCAGATGGTTCGGGAACGACCGGAGACGGGTTTGTTCTGGCAAATGATGTGAATGTCATCCGCCAGATGCAGCTCGGGCTGATACCGGGTCCGGTCGCAGGAGTACAATTCCAGGCAGCGGACGTCAATCTCGATGCCAACAGCGGCTGCGGCAACGGCCAGATAGATGCCGGTGACGTGACCGTCATTCGCCGCTACAACCTCGGCGAACTGATGCTCAAACCAGCCTGCGGACCGACTGGCCAGGCGGTGGCAGCGGGAGAAGGGGACGGATCAGCGGCAGTGGCAGTGGCAGCGGCGGGAGAATCACGTGTGCTGCGTGTGGTTGGGATGACATCGAGTGCGGGGCGAGCAGTGACGGTTTTGTTCGAAATGGATTCGCAGGGCGATGAGGCTTCCCAGAGCTTTACTGCGAACTGGGATCCGGCGGTTCTTCGATACGAATTCCCCCAACTCGGCGAAGACGCAACAGTCGGGACAAACATGGGCCTGAACACAAGCCAAACCGAACAGGGAAGGCTCGGGGTGCTGCTTGATTCGACCATTGTGCAGACGATGGGCACGAGGCGGCTGCTGCGAGTAAGGTTAAAGGTCGCCGATGGGATAGCGAACGGAAACTACCCGATCACGTTCTCGAACGCAGCCACGTTCAGCAGCGTTTCCAACATCGACGGAGCCCTGCTGCCGACGAGGTACGAAACCGGCTTCGTCACTATCTCCGACGCGGCCGCCGATGTCACCATCTCAGGCCGCGTCACTAACTCGAACGGCCAGGGCGTGAGGGGTGCGGTGGTCTCATTGACCGACCAAACCGGCATCCGCAGAACGGTCACCACCGGTTCATTCGGCCTCTACACCTTCGATGCCGTCGAAGCCAACCGCTCCTACACTGTTGGAGTAAGCTCGAAGCGCTATCGTTTCGCGTCACGGATGATTTCCCTTATCAACGCCATTACTGACGTTGACTTTGTCGGACTGGAGTAGATCCGGTCCCCTCCTCAACCTGAAAAAGGCTGCCCGGAAACAATTCCAGGCAGCCTGTTTTTTAACAAACTTCGATCTCTCTTTTCGGTTCTGCACGCACCAGGATTGGTCAAACAATTCTCCCCCCAAAAACGTTTGACCTATCTGCCGAATTACTCTACCAATTGGACTGTTTTCCGCCGGCAGTAAGGTGAATTCCTACGACCAATCAGCCCGATTCACACTCTGTAGGCCAATAAATACGGCTGTTTCACAAAAGTGTGAAACGATTCACACTTTTGAAAGTGCCAAATTAGCGACAGGTGTTTTTACAAGATCTGAACTTTAAAGAACGAGCTCAATCGGTGAGATTTTTCCACGACCGCCCGTCTCGCTCCAGCAGTTGATCGGACTCTTTCGGGCCCCAGCTCCCGGATTCGTAGTTGGGAAAACTGCGAGCCGGCAAAGCACTCCAAACGTCCTGCACGGGCGAAACGATCCGCCAGCCGGCCTCGACCATGTCAGCCCGCTGAAAGAGTGTGGCATCGCCGATCATACAATCGAAAAGCAGGCGTTCATAACCCGTGCTGACCTGATCGCCGAAGTGGTCGAGGTAGTTGAAATCCATATCCACCGCCCCCATATTAACGATCGGTCCCGGGATCTTAGCTCCGAAGTGGAGAGTGATTCCTTCGTCGGGCTGGATGTGGATGACAATGCGGTTGGTGGTCAGCTTTTCGACTGGAGTGCCGCGAAACAGCATGAACGGGGCTTTCTTGAATTGAATAACGATACTGGAATGCCGGGCAGCCATACGCTTTCCGGTTCGAATGTAGAACGGCACGTCGGCCCAACGCCAGTTGTCGACCGAGAGCTTCAGAGCCGCAAAGGTCTCCGTGTTGGATGCGGGGGCGACATTTGGTTCGTCACGATAAGCCGCCGCTGCCTTTCCATCGATCTTACCTTCACCATATTGGCCCCGGACAGTCGAATGCAGAACATCCTCAGGCGAGAACGGCTGGATCGCCGTAAGGATCTTTGCCTGCTCATCCCGCACGGCGTCCGCCTCGAAGGAAACCGGCGGTTCCATGGCAGTGAGAGTGACGAGCTGCAGGATATGATTCGGGATCATATCGCGCAACGCTCCCGCCGAGTCGTAATATCCGCCCCGAAGCTCGACGCCAAGCTTTTCGGCAACCGTTATCTGAACATGATCGATATAGTTGCGGTTCCAGATCGGCTCAAAAATACTGTTGCCGAAGCGAAAGACAAGTATGTTTTGAACCGTCTCCTTGCCGAGGTAATGGTCGATGCGGTATATCTGCCTTTCCTTAATAAGTTTGAGCAGATCGGCGTTCAATTTTTCAGCCGATCGCAGGTCATTGCCGAAGGGTTTCTCGTAAATAAAACGCCGCCAGTTCCCATTCTCCTCTTTGCCAAGCCCATTCTTGACGATCTTCTGGGTGACGTTCGCAAAGAGAGTGGGCGGCGTCGCCATGTAGTAAAAATAGTTTTCAGGTATCTGTCGCTCGGCAGTTACTTGGTCCATCAGTGATTTGAGATCGGAGAACAGCTTTTTATCATCATCAAAATCCCCGCCGGTGTAATACGTTCTTTCGGCAAACCAGTCGATCGCCTTTTCATCAGCTCCTTTTGGGATGAACTCTCGAAGATGTTCGATGATCTGAGCCCGGAATTCTTCCGTCGTGAGCTCTTGTCGCCCGACGCCAATGATCGCAAACGAATGGGGAAGAAAATCGTCTTTAGCCAGGTTGTAAAGTGCAGGAAAGAGTTTTCGCTTGGTCAGATCTCCGGTAGCACCAAAGATCACCATAATGCATGGATCTGCGGTCTTTTTAGTGTCATTCATTCTCATATTTAACCACAGATCTGCCAATAGAACAGCCCTTTCGTATTACCATTCGCGTATGCCAAAGTAACAGGAATGATCAAGACTCGGGATACGGCGAGGCTCTCCCGCGCGAAGAAACTCGCGAACGATCGTGAAATAGTTCACAGGAGAAAAGTCTATCCTGCCGAAATGACGATCGCCCGCCGCAAACTGTTACCCATTCTCAGATCAAGCCTAAATCGAACTGCGGCATAGGTCTTGCGCCTTTTCAGATCGGAGAAACCCATTTGCTTAGCTCTGGTTTCACCATGAGACCGATCGGAAATTCCGTTACAAAGAGGTGAAAAAATGAAGATCAAGAAAACTAGGATTTTGATGATTTTGCTTATTGCCGTTGGAGCGAGTTCGATCTGCTTCGGCCAGCAGTACAAGAGCTGGTGGTTTTTCGCGCCAAAAGCGATGGCAGAACGCAAAGTGATCCCGATGGCGGAAATTTCCGCTTGTTTGCTGGGAGAAGATTCACCACCAGGCGTTCGGGATATTTTTAAGAAAACGATCGACGGCGGCGTGTCGACTCAGCCGGGGTTGGTCTATAGAAAGATGTGCGATGTCGGTTTGATCCTCAATCTTTCGCCAGAAGAGGATAGGAATCTGGCAGCAGATTATCCCGGATATGCGATCTACAAAATATCCGGCAGCAATCTCGAACTCTATCTAAATCCGGCCGATATAAAATATATAGCCGTTGCCCACATGAAATTTACGTCCGCCCAGACGCTGAATAAAAATGACCTTGCTGCCTGTGGAACGACAGCTTTGCAGAGACTCTTTGCGCCGTCAAACAGGATCTGGCGAGAAAGCTGGTCAAGCTGGCAGGCACCGATCAAAGATCTGAAAGCGGAAGATAATCCGATCGCTTACGAAGGCAGGGATATTTGGATAATGGGCGAAGAGGATTACAAGATCTACGTCAAACGAGTCGGATCAAAGCACCCGACCTTTGACATTTCGCCGGACAAGAACGAATTAACACGGCGAAAATAAGGAGTGAACATGAAAGAAATAATACTGATTCTGACAAGCTTTTTGTTGATCTCGGCTTGTGGCAATGTTCCGCCGCCGGCCAATAATACGAAGCCCGCGGCGGACAACGCTGCGGCTAATATTTCACCGGCCCCGACACCGCCGGGCGAACCAAAACTCTCAGAAGCTAAACCGCCGAGTTTTCAGAGCACCGCGGCGGACACCGATGAACCGGTCAAGTTTCCGATCGCCGGTTTTCCGGTGGTAGAAACTACCGCCAAAGCTGGCGACTACGTTCTCGTCCCGTCATACAACTGGCTAAAAGATGCTGCCGAAAAAGGCGTTGAGACAACCAGTTTCATTTGGTACGTGCAAAAAATGGCTGCGCCGGAGAAGGAATTCTCAGATGTCCAATTTATGTCCGAACGCCGACGTGTTCCAAATGCCTACATCGTAGCGATCCCCCCGGGACAGAAAGCAAAGAAGGGCGATGTCATCTTAACTTGGTGGCAAACCGGTTCGGGAATGAACCGGGCATATGTGGTTGACGACAAAGATCCGATCTCACCGATCGTCCGCTATCTCGACATTGACTACGACAATCCCGCCAAATCCCGCGATAACGTCACGACCATCGGCAAAATGGATGAAAAGATCGTGCCGGATTCATTCTTCAAGCTTAAGGAATGGGATGCGGGAACAACCGTCGCCGTCCAGGATGGTGCGAACATGACCAAAGCCATCGTGATCCGCGTGGCCGGCGACAAGGTCCTGGTACTTGAATCTGTGGGCAAACTAAAAGTGTACCCGAAATCGTCGTGCAAAGCCGTTCCTGTCGTCCCGAATGTGAAAGAAGGTGACCACGTAAAAGCAGCAAAATACAACACATTCAAAGATGCGACCGTTTCCAGAGTCGATGCCAAGATAGGGCGGATTTTCGTCAAATTTGACGGCGATCCGACAGAACAGGCAATTCCATTCGGAGATATCTTGAAATAGCGGTTTTCGCGGAACGCGAAAGGAGGAAATGTAATGATCCGAAATAAATTGAACAAGAATTTTGCATCAGCTGCGTTCGTATCCTCGATGCTTCTCGGCTTGGTTTTTGGCTGCGGCGGAGGGTCGGGTAAAACTTGTGTCGGCAAATTAACCGTTGATGGAAAAACATTTCAGGGGTCGGCAAGCGAGGTTACAACAGACCTTAAGGGAGAAGACCGGGTCGAAGCCCAGGCCCGACAAAATGCGTGCAGCAGTTACTGCATAGAAGGCGACCAGGGTTACGACCGCCTGTATCAGGAATTTATCAAAACACCTGAAGCGAAAAAGGTTCCTATTGACTTCAACCAAGAAAAAATATCGCTGAAGGAGAAAAAATGGGCAGCTATGGATAATGAGAAACTTCGCAGATACATCGACCAGTGTCAGCAAGGCTGCTTAAAGCTGCATGAAAACGGTATGCAAAAGATCGAAGTAGTCTGCCAACAGTAATAACGGAGGGAAATGCGATGAGAAACATCAACTTGATAAGTATTCTTGTGGTTTGGATATTGTTGGCTGCATGCGGCGGAGCATTGACCGAATCGAAAATTGAAGTCAAGGCAGGCGGCAAAACGATGCCGGTGAGTGTGAGATCGAGCGGAACTTACAATACCGTTAAGACCTTTACCGACGCCCAATCAAAGGTCAGTAAAGCATCGTCAAACTACATCGTGCTTGGTAATTATGACATTGATACAAGTGCGGGCATGAATTCGATGGGAAAAGCTGTGACCGCGGCTGACCAGATCAGAGTTTCGCTTCAGCTCGTCGGACAAGAAGGAACGGACGAAAAGACCGGATTCAAAACCGGAACTTTTACGACCAAAGCGGAAAAATTCGACAAGGTTGATTATGTGAATGTCGCCTATTTCGCTAATGGAAAGGAATCTTCAAATTCTTTTGAGATCGCCAAAACGACAGGCGAAGTAGTAATTACGTCAGTTTCAGCTGATTCGGTCAGCGGCGAAATAAACCTGACCGACGGCGATAAAAGCGTCAAGGGTAATTTTACCGCTAAGATCCCGGTCAAGAAGTGAGCAAGAAAACTATGAGTATATCGCCTAAAAACTACAGACCGCTGCAAATATTTACTATCGTGATGTTGGCACTTGGCTTCGGATGCTTCGCAATCGTGTTTTCCCAAACGAATAAACGTATCGAAGAGATCCGCAAGATCTATCAGGATGTAAATAAAAGGGTCGCCGAATGCGACGAAAACGGCGACACCTCAAACACGTTTTTGATGGAGGTCGTTGTCAATAAGAACAATGGTTCGTATCCGGCAGTCGGGATCTATAGATCGATCGTCAAATTTTATTATACATTTGGCGACCGCGAAAAAGATCCCTATCCGAATCGTTTGCTGAAAATTTTGACCACGACCAATCGTTCGGCAATGACTGAGACCTCTGAGTTTCTTTTTGATGAGAAAAGAAATTTGATCTTCTATTTTGAGAAAAATGAAACCGAAAAAAGGCTGTATTTTGCTTCGGGAAATCCGATTCAAATTCTGGAGGGAAAGAAAATGATTGACGTCGGGAGCAAGTCGGCGGATCAGATTCGCCGACAACTTTCCAAACAAGCGGCACGACTCGCGGCAATTTTTCAAAATGGCTTGGAGAACTAAGACGCGTGGGCATCATTTTTGAATATCTGAGGAATCCGGCAACCTTTAAGCGAAGGCAAACTATCGGCTGTCTCGGCGGTTGTTTAGGGATGCCGATCATTTTGGGAGGTATTGCGATCTTGATCTTTGTGATCGAGCGGAGAATGGCAACTCCGTGGGTTTTGATGGTCGGAGCGGTTTTCGGTGCGATTGCCTTTACGGTTTTGTCCATCAGCTACTATCTCTATAAAAGGCAAATAATCGGCAGATGATAGCGACCCAAGAAATGAGGATGTTTGTATAAAATTGGATGCTCTCCGCAAATGATCGGAAGGCGAACGGTTCAGTGCGTTAGAGGGATGTTTAGAAACGTTCGCGGAAAACGATAGGATTCGCGAGTTCGTGCTCTCTGAGGTCAGATTTCCAGCAATTCCCGTAATTCGATTTCGCGGGCGTTCATTTCACCGTTGTCGGTTTCGTGATCATAGCCGCAGAGGTGGAGCAGGCCGTGGAGAATAAGTTGTTTGAACTCGCCCTCGAGCGTGAGGTCGTTCTCAAGGGCCTGTTTTGCGGCTTGTTCGGCAGAAATTACTACATCGCCGAGGAAAACCGGGCTTGGAGTCACGCCTTCAGTCGGTTGGTGACTAAAGTCGGTACTTCCACCAAAGTTATCGGGTTCGTGGGGGAATGAGAGGACGTCGGTGGTGGTGGCTTTGCTGCGAAAGAGCTCGTTGAGCTGCTTCATGCGACCGTCGCCGATGAAGGCGACGGTGAAAGTCGAGTTTTCCGATTCCGCGACGGTTTTCGAGAGTCGCGCCACGAATGCACGAATTGGGGCGAGATCGAGCTTGATCTTTCGTTGTAGATTGACGACGTCGGGCATAGGTCAGTGGTCGCCGGGTTCGTTGTCTTCGGAGTTTTGCTCGTAGGCTTTTACGATCATCTGTACCAATTTGTGCCTGACGACATCCTTTTCTGAAAAGTAAACAAATTCAATGCCTTCGAGGTCCGCAAGGAC